>Ga0163150_10000586_pt1 | contig 67396 bp, 65 predicted proteins | sample OliLakLV19P2IB_FD_148628 | JGI IMG/M metagenome (GOLD analysis project Ga0163150, IMG submission 148628) | Freshwater microbial mat bacterial communities from Lake Vanda, McMurdo Dry Valleys, Antarctica - Oligotrophic Lake LV.19.P2.IB | ecosystem: Environmental > Aquatic > Freshwater > Lake >...
CCCTCCCCTTCCCCGCTATCATTCCCTCGATGCAAACCCTCCTCATTATCGAAGCAATCATCGGCGGCCTCATGGCGCTGATGATCCTGCTACAACACCGTGCTTCTGGCCTTTCTGCGACATTCGGTGGCACAGGTGCCACGTTCGTTCAGCGTCGTGGAGCCGAGAAAGTTCTCTTTACCGCAACCGTTTGGTTCGCTATTGCGTTCTTTGGCATTGGTATTGTTCTGATGTACATCTAGACTTGAGTGTCTCAACACGGCCATCCGGGCTGTGGCGCGCACTGGAAATGTGCGTTTGAACTCATGTCTCTTCTTCCATGCGTTCCATCAACTATCTCCTCAGGCTGGTCCGTGCCATGTCCCGCACAGAGCGCATTGTGCTGAGCGTTCTAGCTTTTGTGCTGCTACTGAGCGGCTTCCTGATGATTCGTACTTTTTACAAAGACAATACTCTCCTCGTACCAAAACAAGGGGGAACATATATAGAAGGTGCAGTCGGTGAAGTCGCAGGGTGGAATCCTTGGTTTAATACAGGAAACGATATCGATCGCGATATCGCGTCACTCATTTTTTCTGGACTGATGCGCTACGACACTGCGAGTGGCGTCATTGTAAACGATCTCGCCGAGGTACGTGTGAGTACCGATCAGCGAACCTATACAGCGACACTTCGTCCCGACCTCTTCTGGCACGATTCTACGGCGACCGATCCACATCCAGTCACTGCAGATGACGTGCTCTTTACCTTTACTACTATTCAAGAGCCAGGATTCCAGAATCCGATTCTCGCACAAAATTTCAAAGGTGTAGAACTAGAAAAACTCGATGACAGAACTGTGCGATTTAAACTCCAAAAGCCCTACGCATTTTTCACGAGCAATCTGATGCTTGGACTGTTACCAAAGCGCTCGTTTGAAAATCGACCAATCCCCGATCTTCAGAACGATCTCGATTTTCGATTTCAACCCGTTGGTGCAGGCGCCTATCAATTTGTAAGTACAATTCAAACAGATATTTCCACTGAAGTGACACTCAAGAGATTTAGTCAACCTGGGATGCCGTCGTATTACATTGAACGGGTGGTGTTTCGCATTTTCTCGGACTACTCCACACTACTTACAGATATCTTGAACTTGAGTGCCATTCGTCAAGTTCCGCGTAACGATGAAGGAAATCCCATCCTCCCGAGACGCTTCGTTCCGATTGCGTACTCTTTACCGCAGTACGTTGGCCTCTTTTTCAATCTCGATCGCGGCATCGTGCAAGATCCGAAGTTACGATTAGGATTGCAACTCGCGACAAACAAGCAAGAAATTGCCGATACACTCCATGAAACCAAGATTATTGATACTGGACTACTCGAAATTGACCTCACTGACTGGCGATATAAGTTCGATGCCACAGCAGCCAAAGGATCATTTTTTGATTCGAACTGGAATGTCCCAGAGAAAGTCCGACTACAAAAACTGTTAGAGCAGCGAGAGGCAAACGCTGTCGGACCACTGCAGAACGCTCCGCGTATAGCACTCTTGCAAACAGGTGCAGTACTGGTGATGACGGGTTCTACAAAGAATTTGTCTTTCCCGATCTTCATCAACGATATTCGCGTTTCAACTGGCGTCACACTCCCAGATGGAACAGTGCGCTCGCTGTCTGATTCATGGATTGTGAAAATCCCAACTGGGAATGGCATGAGTGGTTCCATCAAACTCGGTTTCACTATCCTGCGCATGAATGATGCAAAAGGCGATATCGTCGATTCTGCATTCGTCGAACGTTTCATCGATGCACGAACATTCGCAAAAGCTTCCGATGAATTTCGCTTAGTTGAGCAATTTATTCGCTCAAAAACACTCCCAGAAAATGATCCTTCACGCATTGATGTAACTTCACTCTATTTGGAAAATGGTTTTCTCCGAAGAAAAAAAGAAAATGATCCTTTGCATACGCGTATCAATCAGCGAGGTGATCCTCTCAGACTTACAATCCTTACAAGCAGTCGTCCTGCGCACTACAAAAAAATTGCTGAAATTGTAAAGAGGCAGTGGGAAAGTGTGGGAGCGGAAGTCGTACTGGATATTCCTGATACCAAACGTGGATTCGAAAACAAGCTCCTTCGAAGACAGTACGATGTCGTTCTCTTCGGTCAGTCACTCTTCGATAATCTCGATAGTTACCCCTACTGGCACTCGAGCCAAATTCAAGAAAAGTCAGAAGACGTTTCGAAGCTCAAACTCGATGCATTCAACCTCTCACAGTATGCATCGTTTGAAGCGGATACCCTGCTCGCTCGCATTCGCGAAACGGATAACCAAAGCTCACGAGAAAAAGCGCTGAAAGAACTGAGCGTGCTTTTCAAAAAAGACATTCCCGCTATAACGCTCTACTCCCCTCTCTCGGTGTATGCACATATAGACAACGTGCAAGGTCTATCACTACAAGAGATGGCTTTGCATTCCGATCGATTTGCAACACTCAGTAATTGGTACATCGATACAGGTCGTCAATTTATCGCAGGAAAAAGCTGGTTTTCATTTCCGGGTTGGATCATTCAGACGCTTTTTAAGTAAAAGTTACTCTTAAGAACGTAGTCGTATTGGTGCTCTTTGCCGAACCAGAAAAGGGTCCATTGCCACTCTGCACTTCCCCTTGTGCTGGAAGAGGACTTTCCGTATGATCTCTCGGCTTCTCAGCCAAGTTTCATGGAAGTTCTCCTTCTTAGCAATATCACTGGCATTGGACAAAAAAACGACCTTCTCACAGTCGCGAGTGGCTATGCTTTGAACTGCCTGTTGCCACAGAGGCTTGCAATTGTTGCAACACCAAAAGTCCGAAAGCAGTATGCAGAACTCATCAAAAAGCGTGCTGAGGAACGTGCGCAAGAACGAGCAATGCTCGAGTCTCTTGCGTCTGCACTTTCAGGGAAAGTTGTACATATCACAGCCTCAGTATCCAAAGGCGGTACGCTCTACGCTTCGATTCATGAAAAGGAAATTGCTGCAGCGCTCCAGGAAGAATTTAGCCTCACAATTCCAGTAGAATCCATTACGATCAAAGAGCCAATTAAGACTGTTGGTAAGCACTCTGTTGCTGTTCTCATCGGCGCGCAGTCTTCCACACTAGAGATCGAAGTAAAGGCATCGGAGACAAAGAAAAAATAACGTGGTTCATCACGCTCTTTCTGCTACCCTACGTTTCGTATGCTCATGGATGACTTCGGCGGCTTAGAATCGTTTACTCCAAGCGAAGGTGCTGGAGCGCGTGAGCAACTGAGCGAAGAATCAAAGCAACGTTTTGCTGCAGCACAAGCGCAGATTAAGCAATTTGTTCGTGAAGAAAAGCAGGCAAAGAAACGTGATGACAGAGTTGCGCAAGCGATCGTGCAGTTTTTGGGTGACGATCGGTACAGTCACCTCTTCCAACTGATCTCAAAACTCGTCGCACTCAACTGCCCTTCCATCTTTATCCTCGCAATTCTCTCTCTGATTCACGAAGGATCTAAAACAACAGTCGAGGAATATATTGCCGAGCACAGACTGACAATTGCATCACCCGACTCGCACGGTTCAGCATTGCAATCACACGGCCTTCCTGCAGAGCGCAGGAAAGATTTATTGCAATGGATTACCCTCCTTGAGCTCATTGTCGTCATTGATACAAAAGCAGTGCTACGCAGACTGATGACCGATAAAGACTCCATCGATGGAACGGTGCTACAGATTGCGACCTTCGTCCTCCAAGATTACTTCCGTTCTTTTGGTCGCGCTCTTCCCTACGAAGAATTGCAACCACTCACAATCAAAATTCTCCAAGATATCGTAGAACCACATCTGGATGCGATGCATGCGTACTTCGATGAATTGCAAGAGAAACTGGATGATGAAAGCGAAGAATAGAGGTGGCAGAGGTAACAGAAGGTACAGAAGAGAATAAGGTGTCCAAGGGTACCGACGTAGAGTAATTTCCTTTTTTTTCTTTTCATTCCTTTTTCTCTTACCGTTTCAACACAGCCAAAAACGTCTCTTGTGAAAGCGTGACACGCCCCATTTGTTTCATACGCTGCTTTCCTTTCTTTTGCTTATCAAGGAGCTTATCTTTGCGACTTCTGTCTCCACCGTACAAGTATCCGGTTACATCTTTTCTCAGTGCCGCCACGTTTTCACGAGCCATAATTTTCCCCCCAATCGCTGCTTGAATCGCAATTTGAAACTGCTGCTTTGGAATGACTTCTTTGAGCTGTTTGACAATCTTATCTCCCGCATCTCGCGCTTCACTGCGATGAATGATGACAGAGAGTGCATCCGCAGGTTCACCAAGGAGAAGAATATCCATACGAACCAGATCTTCCTTTCGATGGCCAAGATGCTCGTAACTGAGCGATGCGTAGCCTGAAGAAGCAGATTTCAGCTTATCAAAAAAATCAAGAACGATAGCAGCGAGTGGCACTTCGAAGTGCATGAGGGCTCGATCAGCATCCAGATATTCAAGCGAAAGATACACTCCCCTCCTCTCTTGTACGAGCTGCATTGCAGGACCGATGTCCTCAGCACGACAAACAATCTCGAGTTTTACCCATGGCTCACGAATTTCGGCGATATGTGTTGGGTCTGGTAAATCTGAAGGATTACTAATAAGTGCTGTATCGGGTTCATCGATCTTGAGTAAACTCGCGCGTACGACCGATGCAGGACTTTTGGATCGTAACTTTACTTCATAGAGCACGCTGGGAGCCGTGATAATCAGCTCACAGTCGTACTCGCGTTCCAGTCGTTCTTGCACGATATCCATGTGGAGAAGCCCGAGGAACCCGCAACGAAAGCCATTCCCAAGCGCGGTATTATGCTCGTAGTTCACATCGATTGCTGCGTCATTCAGCGATAATTTTTCCAGAGAATCACGTAATTTCGGATACTCATCAGCTTGGACGGGGTAGACACCAGCAAAGACCATCGGCTGTACTTTTTTGTACCCTGGAAGCCCTTGTGCATCAGCACTCGACGCTACGGTATCACCCACACGGGCATCAGAAACTGATTTGAATCCTGTAACGATGTAGCCAATTTGGCCTGCAGAAAGTAGATCGTTGGAAATGTACTTGGGACTAAAGAACCCAACGTCCTGCACCTCGAATGACGACTTGGAACCAGCAAGATACGCACGCATACCTTTCTTAAAGCTTCCTTCGATAACACGAACGTACGTCACAACACCACGGTATTCATCCATCACTGCATCGAAGATGAGTGCACGCGACTCGTTACTGGTTGAAATGAATGGAGCGGGAATACGCTCAAGAACAGCATCGAGCACAGCTTTCACGCCTGTTCCTTCTTTAGCAGAAATTCGTAAGATATCTTCGGCAGGGCAACCAAGCATTTTCATCACTTCCGCACTTACGCGCTCTGGGTCTGCAGCTGGTAGATCGATTTTATTGAGGACAGGAATAATCTTAAGATCGTGTTCCATGGCCATATACAGCACTGCAAGCGTCTGTGCCTGAATACCTTGTGATGCATCGACAAGAAGAATAGCTCCTTCACACGCAGCGAGTGAGCGACTGACTTCGTAGCGAAAGTCTGTGTGACCAGGCGTATCGATCAGGTTAAGTTCCGTTCCTTTGTACTTCATACGAACAGGTGTCAGCTTGATCGTAATTCCACGTTCGCGCTCCAAATCCATCGAATCCAGATGCTGTTCTTTCAGTTCACGCTTTTGCAACGAACCTGTTTCTTCGATCATACGGTCGGACAGTGTCGACTTTCCGTGGTCAATATGCGCGATAATGCAGAAGTTGCGAATATTCATAAGGTTCAGAAATTCATGAGAAAGATAATGCTTGCCGTGGCAAAGTCTCGCGAAAGCGGGACGAAGACGGGCAGAAGTTACGTATGTTCATACAAGGCACATAGTGTGCCAGAAAGAGAGTCAGTTGTCCTTCCGAATTACCGCGTTTTTTGTGCTTACCTCTCTAAGTCAGACGTTCTCAAAGATGGCGCTTCTACCGTAGGGCCAAAATTATTTGAGGAATGCTCTATGTTATCACGAAAGCTACGTTTGGCAGGTTTCGCAGGAGCGAGTAGCGATCGTACGCCTTTTTTCGCTTCTATATAAATACGAGTGAATTCTTCTGGTTGATGCAATGATTTTGTGAGACGACGAGTTGTGTCCATTGTGATTTTAGAAAGCGTCCACTCGTACGGCTCTCGATCATATTGCTTCTGATTGAAGTATTCACTTCGATACACATCAACATCATAGAACTCAAGCGCTCTACCAACAGCCAGTGCTGATTCAATCATAATTTGAAGTCCATTTGCATCCTCCTCTGCAGAAATCATCAGAAGCTTCATCAGCAGTTCTTGTGCCTTCAGATTTTCTACAGCCGTTGCGAAATTCTGATCCCCTTCTATGTGAGTGTACTCAGCTACAATTTCTGGTTGCTCTAATTGCTCGGCTCTTCGCTCAATGTGCTTTCGTTCTGCGTGCAGAGAAGCATCTTCTAATGCTCGAGACCATTCTCCGCCATCTGCATTCTTATCAGGGAAGTGCTGACGCATATAGTCACGCATGTCATGCGTCCAATAAATAATTTTTGTATCGAGAATTCGAGGTCGAAGCGGAGCGAGTGATCCTTCGCTATATGGATCGACTTCAAAGTGCGGATCGTACGCAACTACTTCTCGAAGATACGCATCATCAAGATCATCAAAAGTAATCATTCCCTGTTGTGCCTTTTTCAGAACATAGGCGTCAAGTGCTGTCTCATATCGAAGTTCCCGCTGTGCACTCCCATCAAGGAGCCAATCCTGTCGACCACGAAGAATAGATACAAGCTCTGCTGTCGACTTACCTCGATACGCTGTCGGCGTGATTTCGTTCAGATCCAGAGCGTAACTGTAGAGGTACTCGGAGCTAGCATTGCTAGTCATGATGGCAGCAACGACACCCAAGCCAACAGGCCCTCCTACTACCCCAATCGTCATGAGCCCACCTACGCCAACTGAACTTACAGCTGAAACTGAGTTGGAAAATAGACGACTTCGCATTACTTCTTCTCTCGCCTTATCCCCACTCTTGATTGCTTCCTGCAAATCCTTGTATGACTCCCGCACGTAGACGTACTCCATGTACACACCGAAGAGCATCAGCGCACGACCAGCCATTCTGCCGCCCGCGTGGGCAAGTCCTGACTTGCGTAGTGCTTTGAGAGACTGTTCAGAAGCGCGCTCCAGATCATCAAGAGCAGCTAATGCTTTCGATCCTTTCACGTGCTCCCGAACGCTGGAGTCACGGAGTAGTCGTGCATACTCGTTTGGGTCGAGCTCGGAAGCAACGCGAGGAAGTGTGCGCAAGCTTTCGACAATTTCGTCGGGAGTGAGCCGAGAAAGTAGTGCTTTGAATTGTTCGACAGAGCGGATGGGTCCTGTGATGACTGTTGTCGGAACTTCTCCCGCTATTCCTACGCGCAAAAACTTCGACGCTCGGGTCCGCACTGCACGTCGTTCTGTGATAGATAGTGCCTTCGCATCTCCTTCCAGATTTTCGAGGATTTGCATTTTCTTTCGGAGGTTTGGTTCAGCGTGTGCTTTCTCGAGCATCTTCCATTGATCGTCTGTGAGAGGGCTGTCCCAAACCTTCTCCCCAAGCATACGTCGTGCTGACGGATCGATCTTCTCGATCGCTTCAAGTTTCTGCATGAAAGTATGAACCTTCTCAACTGGAGCTCCGTCGAGAGCTCTCATTTCATCTGCCAAGTCAGCCAGAGCCGTTGGACGATCCTTGACTGTAAAGAGCGCAAGCTCCGCTTCAGCTTCAGCAATGCCCACAGACTTCATGGCACGAAGAACTGCTGCAGAATCGGAGGGCTCTAATCCGTAGAGAACGCTTGCAAGATCCACAGACGAAGAAAGACGTGGAGAACCAAAAAGTCGCGATGCGCGACTCACATCCTGAGACTGGTACATCGCACGAGAGATATCATCCAAAGAATGACCAGCGACTCTCCTGATTGCCACTGCTTCGCGGATCTTCGCCAATCGAGTAGAAACATTGAGCTTGTACTTCGGGTACTCATCAAGAAGAGTGAGGATCCTTCCTTGTAAATTTTGGAGTCGCTCGAGGGGCATATCACTACCAAACTTCTCAAGAAGCACCGACGGTTTCATGTCAACGAAAGCTCGAAGCTTAGGGATAGACGTCTCGCGTAGGCCAGGAATGGCCCATTTGGCGTAGTGCCAACTGTCTACTCCTCCAAGTGCTAGCCCATGACCGATCTTTCCTCCTGCGTAAAGCGTTCCCGCGGTGAGAGCAGTCATAAAACGGGGAGCCTCAGCATAGAGCTGCACGAATCGCGTGAACCACTTATAGAGCCCACCCATGCCAATTTCCTCACAATACTTCATCATATTCTGAAGCTCTCGTTCTTGCTCGGGGCCCAGATTAAAGTGAGAGAGAGTCTCCTTCGCTTTCCCTGCCTGTCCCATAGAATAGTAGTATGCCGCCTCCAGAAGATCGACCCGAATGATAGTTTTCCATCGATCAGCGAGCTCGTGATACTGGTGATGTTCTAGAAGATCGATTAGTTTCATGGTTTCTGAGAGACTGCCCTTGCCACCGGTGGACTCAGAAAGATAGAAGAGCTCAAAAGCTTCCTTGAGAGTCAGTTTCTTTTGCAGGATGATCTCACGCAGGGCATCTTCAGTCTGTGGATTGAGCGAGCCTAAAATAGTATTGGCCACCGTAGAGGTAGAAGACTCTAAGAGCCCACTCGTCCGATGAGTGAGAAGCGAAATAGCCTTGTCACAAGAAGCTTGGCTCGTAGCCGAAGAACAGATAGCACGAACCATAGTCTCCTGAGTGGGTAGCATCAGCTGTTTCCCACCGTAGTAGGAATCCAAATCCATGACTGAGATTGACTTTCCTTCGGTACCAACCATGAACCTTGCCACGAATTCCGCATCAAGTGCATGAAACTCCTGCTGCTCTGGAGTAAGCTCTTCATATCGGAAGCCTGTTTCATGATGCTCAGATGCTGCATAGAGAATTCTAGAGATCTGTTTCGTCTCCAATGCATTCGTGACTGCATTCTCGACAGTCTCTCGAATATCAGCGACAGAAATTTCTCCGCCAGATTCGATGAACTTCTGGATCATTTCAAATGAGTGCCCACTGCTCTGTGCAGCTCTGAGCGCATCAGAAAATCGAATCATCTCCTCATCCTCATCAGAGCGCTGCAACGATTCTTGAATTCGATCTTTGTGCTTCGAAAGGTATCCGAGAATCAATCTGGCAGATGCACTATGCTTGGGAGTAATGGAATTCACAGTTAATCCTGAAGCCAAGAGATACTCCTCCACTGCTTTGATTTGCTCATCGGAGGAGAGAGAAAGAAAGTCGAGATCACCGCGAACATCGATGCCTCTCTTCATGCTAAGAACCATCAGCATCTGTGTCTCACCCGAGATGTCGCTCGGAGAAAAGCTCGGTTTTTCACCGAGAAGGTCATACTGTGTTCGAAGTACAAAAGAAGCAAATGAATGCGCTGCTTTGTCCTCCGATTGAAGAGGCATGTACTCCACCAGTGCAAGAGGGATCAAGGGGGGCGTCTCCTTGCGTCCCCATTCTCGCACGTAGGCAGCGTGATCCCGCAAATAATTCGCAAGAGCAATGCGTGTAGAGATTTGAAGGTTGTTTCGTTGCTCATTCAAATTAGTCTGAAATCCTTCCAGATCATCAATGGAAGCAATACCAAAAGAATCCTGTAATTTTTGGAGAATATCAATGCCTTGTGCGTGCTCTTGCAGAAGCTCTGCAGCAAGCTGATCCGCTAAGTGCGCACGATCCAATTTATGAAAAATATCGATCAAACTCCTTCGATGAGTCTTCAGATCTTCGTACGGCTTCTGGAGAGATTCTCGAATCGACGCCAAACGACCCGAAGACAAAGGCTCAGGTATCTCCGATGACAGAATGTCACTTACCTCTTTCCAATCATCACGTGTCAGAGAAAATGGAAGAACATTCTGACCAGTGGAAACCTGTTCGGTAAGGCGTGTGTAGGCCTTATCAGATTCAAAGATCTGATCAGGCTCCTGCTCTTGCGCGTGCAAGGATGGTCGTTCGCGTACCATGAATTGTATTTGTGTGAGAGTAGAAAAGTTTATTCTGGCATCGGCAGATCGCGTGCAGCATTTCCGATTTCTTCGACGATTCCACTATAGTCCTGAACATTTTTTGCAGCCTCCGCACCTGTCACAGCTCCTTTTGCAGCTTCCAGTGCTCCTGTTGCACCTTCTGCTACCTTCTCAGCACCAGTTTTCGCTGCAGCGCCTGCATCTGCCACCATCTCTCCTCCCATTCTCTTCACGAGCCAATTTCTGGCATTACCAAGAAGTGCTGCTCCCGTTCCCGAGAAGTACAGATACGCACCTCCAATAAGGAGAGCCGCAATAAGCGTTGTACGTACTGGATGCTCTTTGAACTGTCGTCCAATGAAACGGAATGGTGCGGTTACTCCACTCCAAACCTTTCCAAGTAGCGTTTCTTTGCGCTTCAGCTCCTGTGTATGAATACGATAGATCCTTTCTAGTCCCTCAGCCTGACCATTCAGGCCAGCTTCTTTCAGTGCGCCAAGCATGGTGTGCTGGCTCTTTACTGAGGTCTGCAAGGCCTTGAGTACCTTTGGGTTGTACTGTTTCTCGATAAATGAATCCAAGTCTGCCTGCCTTGTAAAGAGACGTGCTTTTTCTGGTGGAATCAGCGATCCCACGTTCGGCGATGGCATAGTTTGATCAACCATAGAACGTTTTTAAGAAAATGGAATACGAACGTCTGCATTGGTCTTCAAAATATCGTGTCGCACCATACTCATGCTTGCCAGTGCTTGTAGATCTTCATCGGATTGAATGCGCGAAAAAAGCACTGTCATGAGCGATGTCATCCCTTGCGCTCCAATTGTAAAACAAAGCTCTTGCAGTGCATCTTCCGAAAGATCATCTGGAATCTCCGCATCAAAATTTCCTGCGCGAACTGCCTCAACAAATGCTTCAAGCTCTGGATGAAGATCGAATCTCGCCATCGTTGCACGAACGTAAAGTTCCTCAGGAGTTTCGTAGACTGTCCCTGTCTCACTCTCCATCTTCCAACCCTCACGAAGAGATTCGCTAAGACAAGCGAACTGTTGCTGCTCGCCTTCCGTGAGATACAGCGTATCAATCATTACGAGAAGTATACCAAAAAACTCGATTTTCTTCAATCAGATTGTAGTGCTGTTCGTAAGCATTCCTCACCTAGAGAAACAAGACGCAAGCACTCACGTATGTCTGTATTCATCGTAATTTGACTGAGTTTATCGTTCTCATGCTGCGAAACCGCTGAAAATGGAATATTCATAGCACGCGCTGCAAGCGCGCCATGAAAGCGTTGTGTAAGCACAAACGACGCATGTGCAATTGTTTCCAAAAATGTAGAGACTGTTTTCGGTTCGAGAATCGTCACAGTATTCTTCTGCGCAATGGATCGAAGTCTCTCCGCATGCTTCTTGTCATTCACGGTCGGCTGCATCAACAAAACATATATATCGTCCCACTCTTCTTCTAACAATTTTGTCGCTGCAGTGAGAAAGATCTCCGTAGAATTTGACCTGGGAAGAAGCAGAAGGCGTCGACCGGTTTTCGTAGGAGCTACACGAGAAAATTCTTTCATCGATGGATCGAACGTCAGTACTGGGGTTGCCTTCGTTAGCCACGACGCAATGCGTGCGAGTGACGCTGCATCTCGCACAGAAATACTTTTCGCAAACGTGCACACAGACTGCGCGCACCATGTCCCAAGTGATGTACGGAACGGTCCAATGCCCTGAAAAGAAAGATGTACAGGGACACGGAAAACTCGAGCAACTGCGGCGTAACACCACCACAGCATGGGTGCTTTCACTGATTCGATATCAGTAAACAGCGATCCACCACCAAACACGAGTCCATCAGCTCTCGCGATGCTACCAACCGTACACCACCACGGTCGAAAGAAGGATCGAATGCCAAAAGGTAGTCGATGTACTTCATTGTGATTTTCAGGGTGAGCAGACACAACGCTCCACTCGTGCTCTGGAAACGTATGCAAAAAATACTCTCGTAACACTTCATCACCAATATTCTGAACGCCGAAATTACCAACTAAGATGAGTCGCATACAGCGATGTTATGCCTTCTTCTCCTCTTCTGCCACAACTGGTTCAGTGCTTGCGACTTCGGCTGATGCTTCTTCTGTAACGTCTGCCACTGCAGAAGATGCAGTAACATCACCAAATTCTTCAGAATTGGTAAATCTCTCAGAAAGACGCGCCTTCTTTCCAGTGCGATGACGAAGGAAGTTTAGTTTTGCGCGACGAACTTTTGCTACCTTCTTCACTTCGATCTTCACGAGAAGTGGTGAGTGTACGGAAAACACGCGCTCAACTCCGACACCTGACGCAATCTTGCGCACAGTAATCGTGTAGTCCGCTGCGGTATGACCACGATGAACAGCAATCACGAGTCCTTCGAAAATCTGCACACGCTCTTTATCTCCTTCCTGCACCTTCTGGTGTACACGAACGGTGTATCCAGGGCGAATCTCAGGTCGTGCCTGTAGCATTGTTGCTGCCCGATCATGAAGAAAGACGCCTGTCATAGCCGGCATAGGGTACGGGGTTTTTCTGGCACTGTAAAGAGGTAAACAAACAAAGAAACATCGATAATCTCGACTGCAGTGAAGCTGATAGATACAACGTACTGCGTACAACATACGACGTACTTCTGTTTATTTCTTCGCCTCCTCCACTTCTTTCTCTATCGCATTGAACGCAACCACATGCCGTGGGTCATTGACAATTTCGAGGATAAATCGATCGCGCAGGCTGAGCCTGTAGAGAAAGTCTGCTTTCGTGAAGTGCGAGTACTTTACATTCCGCATTGAAGGATCTTGGCTGAGCAACATCTCGATCACCTCTTTTTTGACGTCCCCAACAATCAGAAGATCGACTTTGCTATGCGTACCGACAAAACTTCCTGCAAGTTCAAGATACTGCAGTCCTGGAAGCTTTTTGAGTGCAAGCACCGTTGCCGACTCCCCTCCTTTCACTTCCTTCCCAAACATGGATCGCAGTTCCTCAAAAAAGAGGAATGATGTGTCCGCTTTATAGAATTTCTTTCGATTCTTATTACGAGCCTTCACAAGGCCAATTTCGCGAAGATTCTCGAGTTCACGGCGAATGGAGTTGATTTGCTCATTCAGCATTCGTGTTAACTGACGAATGAAATACTCCTCTTCTGGATGAAGAAGGAATACAGAGAGAAGTTTGATGCGAGTTTGGGAACTAAACAGTGCTTTTAGTGCGTCATGAGCCATAAGGTTTTCGCTAAGAAAAGACAGGAAACTGTTCACAAATATTACTCATAAACCAAAGATAGAGCAAGAAAATTACTCATAAAGTTGTATACGTTAATTATTCTTAATTTTTAGCTCAAATAAGCCATTTTTCAATAGTGTTTCTGAATAATTACACCAAATTGTACTAATTTTTTATTCATAAAATGAGTCTTTGATCTCTTTCTGTACTCAGATGCCTAAGAGAGGCAAAAGCTTCAGTCAAAAGATGCATTGAGAACATCGTCTTTTTCCGCTATACTTACTAGATTCTATGGCTTTCCACAAACACACACAGATCGTAGGGCTACTTGCACTCGGTATCGTGCTCAGTGCTATCCCAGATCTTGTACAAGCTCAGGGGGTTGCCTCAGGAGGAAGTCTGGCTGACGCTGTCGTGGACAACGCAGCATATCTTGCAATGCTGAATGTCTTTATGCATATCTTGCTGATGACCATCCTCAAGATGCTTGGGTATTTGATGCAGGCAGATATCTTTAATGACCCTCAAATGATGAGCGCATTGAATACAGTCTGGCGACTCTCACGAGACATCATGAACGTTCTTTTTGCTCTTGCACTAATCGTAGTAGCGTTCTACACAATTTTGACCGCCAAAGCCGAATTCATCAAACAGAAATATGTACATTTTATTCTCGCAGTCATTCTTGTGAACTTTTCATGGTTCTTTCCACGAGTCATTATCGACTTTGCGAATGTACTGACTGCCACAGTCTATAGTATTCCAAATACACTTCCAGACTTCACGTGCTACCAAATTTCAGATGTCGGCGCTCCAAAAAAGCCTTGTGAAGTCGTCATGGACGCAGCGTTCTTGATTGACCCTGTGCAACAGGATGCTTTTTGTCAACAGTATGGATTTACACCCGGAACCGACAATTGTTCATGCTTTGGAATGGGCTGCTACGCGAAAGATACGTGGGTCAACGCTCGCACAAAAATGCGTCCAGCACATGCCATGATCAATGGGCTTGCAGTGAGCTTTGCGAAAATTACGAACTACGCACTCATACCACAGACCATTGCATCCGCAGGCAGAGGTAATGTCATCGATCCTGGTAAAGTAACACTGCAAATCGTTCTAGGCGTGATCATGGCGTTCCTCGTACAACTTGCCATCATTCTTCCGCTGCTTGGAATCGGCATTGGTCTCTTCTTACGTATTCTCATTATGTGGGTGTGCGTTGCATTCATGCCATTCACGTTTCTGGGATTATTGGTCAATGGGAAGCCAGGAACAAATGTGTTTGGACTCGAGGACTATGTGTGGAAAGAGTTTCTCGCTGCTGCATTTTTGCCTGCGATGGTCGCGGTTCCAATTACGATTGGATTCATCATGCTTGGAACAGCAGCGAGTGTACCTGTCCCACCAAATGCATTTGGACTGAATACGTTCTCTATTCCACTCATTCCACACATCCAAGGCTGGTGGCCGATGATGTGGATTTTCGCTGCTATTGCGATTATGTGGGTCGGTTCATTTACCGCGCTTCGAAAGAGCCAACTCGTTGGAAAGGTGACCGATAAGCTCCAAGGCTTTGGGCAGCAAGCGTTTAAATCTGCTACGAAATTGCCACTCCTCACGCCGATCCCATTCCCAGGGGGAGGTGGCACAACAGTAGGTTCACTGCTAAATATCAAAAAAGACTTTACCAACGCCATGAATACAACAACCGAAGCAGGCGGCGGATTTCCGGAGCTCTTCAGTAACCTCCAAAAACGTAGAAGTGGTGGTGGAGGATTCATGCTTCCAAATATGGCCGATTCAGCAGAAATGATTCGACTAATGAAAAATAATAAGGATTTACAACAAGGCATTAAAGATAAACTTGATGGTGTGCGGTTAGCACTCACTGGAAACTCTACGAAAACTAATCTCAATGATCAATTTACTATCCTTCGAGACAGAGGTGTGATGTCGGGCGTCACCGATAATACCGAGTTCTCGCGACAATTACTGGCCATGGGGTCTAACAACGACGTTCCTCAAGAAATTAAGGATATTATCAATCAATTAAAGCCACAAATTGAGCGCATAAGCAAACTTCCGTAATCGCAATGCCTCCAGAATCCCCTGTCAGCATCGAGCAGATCACAAACAAAAAGCTCGCAAATACGTTGAATCAATTCGATATGCTGAATAATTTGAATTTAACGGATACGCAAAGAGAAGCATTTGAAAAGTTACAGCCACAAGCAATAGCGCTCATTCAGAGAATGCAATTACAACTAGAGACAGGAGATCCTGAGGCGATCGTAAATATGGCAGAAGAACTCTACACTCTCTTCGAAGATGCAACAAAACTCGTTGCAAATTCATTTTCAAATAATGTGCAGCAAGTCTTCGGCGTCAGTAGTGCCGATGACCTTGTAAAAGCTATCGAAGACGGGCACGACCGTGCTACAAAAAATCTGGAAGGAAATCACCTCAATAATATTGCAAAGCAGTTTCAACAAATAGGAGTGAGGCTTGGTGTTACAGCAGAGCAAATTCGTCAAGGAGAAAAGATAGGTAGCTATTATCTCGTTCATGCTGGAAGTGTCATCGCGAATTTAAGTCTTATTCAAAAAGATAAACAATTTTTGATAGATGCCATAGGGAACACAGGAGTAAGTGGGCTCTCCCCAGAACTCGTTGCGCATGCAAAGACACTTCTTCAAGGACTCGAAGCCATACGCAATGTGAACCCAATGCAGACGAACTACTATGACTGGTACAAGAAAGAATTTGGACGCTACGGCAAGGGCAAGCGCCCTATGCTTTTAGCAGTCGCTGGAATTGGTGCAGCCATTACTCTTCTTGGCCTCACGCATGTCATTCGAGGAAAGGGCTTCAGTATGGCAACAGCCTTTTGGGCCATCGTGACTGCGTTCGCTCTGAAGCCAAATCTCTTACAAAGTGGTGGTAGATACGGCCTCGAGGCACTGACGAAATTCAATAATCCACAGCTTCGAGATATCATGGGTAAAGGCGTACGTGGTGATGAAGGTGCAGCCGCCTATGAAGAACTACAAGATTTGTATAAAGATGTTGAAAGCAAAAAACTCATCGCCTCGTATGTAAAACCTGGATTCCAGATCGAAAATGCGCACGTCGCAGCACTAACAGGTGGCACGACATCGACACTCTACAAAGTCTTCAGTCGTCTCTCCGCTGGAGATAAAAGAAAAGCACTACAGACCTTTGGTAAACAAAACGATCAAATGGCACCCCTCTTCGCGCAGTTCATTCGCGGTGCAACGCTGTAGAACTCAGACGCTCTTCGTAAACTCCTTTGTGTACACTTCTAGTACATCTTCGAGTTGAATAGAAGTATCGGAAGTCACGCGCATACCGCACTCCATCCCCTCTTTCGCTTCTTTGATGTCTTTCTCGACGTGCTTGAGAGAGGTAATGCGGCCAGTGCCGATGACTGCACGTTCGCGGACAATACGGAATGGGTTACGCTTCAGAAGTCCATCAGTTACCTTGCCTCCGATAATCTGCTCAGACCCCTTCGTAAAGAAGACGCCACGAATTTCTAAGTGCCCAGTGATAGTCTCGGTTTCAACTGGTTCTACAAGACCCTTCAAGAGAAGTTCGATGTCTTCTAAGAGTTTATAGATGATGTCGTACTGTTTCACATTCACGTCCTCGCGCTCAGCTGTCTTCAGCACCGCCGGTGCTGCATCAACATGGAAGCCAACGACGAGTGCCGTACCCGCTGCTGCCATCATCACGTCGCTTTCCGTAATATCGCCAACGGCTCCATGAATCACTTTTGGGACCACATCACCCGATGTCATTTTCTGTAACGCATGCTCGATGGATTCGAGCGAGCCTTGTGCGTCGGTCTTCAGAATAATCTTGAGTTCCGTGAGCTTTCCTTCAGAAAGTCTGGAGACAAGATCTGCAAACCCACGCTTCTTCTCTCTTGCACTCGTTTCGTGGAAAAGTGAAAGATAGGCCTTGAGTTCTCGATCAGTCGCAAAGACTTGTAAGATGTCGCCTACTCTCGGTAGTTCATCGAACCCAGAGATCACTGCAGGACCCGACGTTTCGACGAGGTCAATACGTGTTCCGTGTTCATCGATGAGTGCCTTTACCTTCCCACCCACACCGCCACAACCGATGATCTCACCAACACGTAACGTTCCTGCATTCACAATGACGGTAACAAGTGGGCCAGAATACTTATCCAAGTTACTCTCAACAACGGTCGCGATAGCAGGGCGTACAGTATTCGCTTTCAGCTCCTCCATCTCCGCAACAAGAAGCACATGCGCGAGAAGTTCTGGAATCCCCTGCTTTGTAACTGCAGAACACGGAATCATCGGAACTGGACCTCCCCATTCTTCAGGCTGCAAGCCGTGACCGGCGAGCTCTCCTTTTACTTTTTCAGGATCGGCGTTGGGTCGATCCATCTTGTTGATGGCAACGATGATCGGCACACCGGCATCTTTTACGTGATCTATGGCTTCGATGGTCGTCGGTTTCACACCTTCTTCAGCGGACACGACGAGGATCACAATATCTGTGAGCTGTGCTCCACGAGCGCGCATCGCTGTAAACGCTTCATGTCCTGGAGTGTCGATAAACGTCACTTTCTTTCCTTCGGTCTCGATCTGATACGCGCCAATATGCTGTGTGATGCCACCAGATTCACCAGCAACCACATTCGTTTTGCGGATGCTATCGAGGATCGCTGTCTTCCCATGGTCGACGTGTCCCATAACAGTCACAATCGGCGGGCGCGGCTGAAGCAATGCAGGATCATCATCTTTCATCAGTAGTTCTAAGTCGTTTCGGAGCAATGCTTCCACAGCTACAGCGCCTTGGATTTTTTCGACAGTCATGCCGAGTTCCATGGCAACGATCGATGCAGTTTCAAAATCAATTTGTTGATTGATGGTCGCGAGAATGCCATTTTTGAGGAGTGCAGCAACAATCTTTGGAACCTGTACTCCAGATTTCTCTGCAAATTCTTTTACAGAGATTTGCGAAGGAAGAAGCACAGGCCCAGTTTTCACTTTTATCTGTTCCTGATGCGATGCACGCTTCGTTTTCTCACTCGCTCTCTCTGCGTCTGATTGTGTACTACTCACAGCCTTCGGACGCGATGATTGTCCTGGCTTCTGTTTTTGCAACGCCGCTTGCTCGCGCGCAATTGCTGCTTTTGGTACATCTTCGAGTGTCAATTTACGAAGAACGTTTACAGCACCTGTAGAAGGTTCTGTGGCCACTGGTTGCACGAGCTCTTCTTTTTCATCAGGCTCGTTTCCATCTTCACTTTTCTCTGCAACTGAAGTTTCATCTGTTTTGATTCCCAATTCTCCTCCAGCCTCCAGTGCTGCAAAATCGATCTCGATACCACGCTTTCTAGCAACGAAACGAATAATGCCCATCGCTAAGTTATCGGAAGCCTCTCGATCGGTAGGACGCACGCCAAAATCGGTCTCCGTAAGCTCTTTACGAAGTTCCTGACCTGTTATGCCTAAGATTTTTGCAACTTGAATGAGGCGCATACGCGTACAAAATGGGGGTGCCGTTAGCCGCAGAATAGCACAGGGTGAGTGTGGAAGCACGTGTAAATAGAGATTAAAAGAACGTATCTTGATTCTCTTTCCACCTTCTTTTGGCGCAAAAGAAGGTGGAGCTTTAGATACAGTCGCTGTCTGCAGAGTTCCTGTGGCTTTATGCCACTTGAACGTGCTGCACGCATGAACTCGTCGCCCCGCACCAAAAGCTTTGGTGCTGGGCTCCTCAAACAGCATGCGTGCATATCCGCACGTTCTTCGTGGAAAGCCACAACGGAGCTCTGCAAGGCGACAGCGAAGGAAAGATCGTCACAATACAGTCATTCCTGTGTTCCTGTCGCCTTGTGAACTGTTCAGCGAACTTCCTCCTGTTGTCACTTCGAGTAGTCCCGCGCATGCGGGACGTACCAAAGAAGTGGTTACTTTTGAAAATGTTCTCGATACGTTCGCCTATGGCAAACTACTCGAACAGACAAAAAATATGCGGAAGTGAAGAAGCTTAGCTGTCGCATTAATTCGGCAGCTAACATTAAATGCTTTAAAACTTATTCATAGCACTCCACTACTGGCTCTCCTCTGCAGACTTCTTACTCAACTCCTCCACAACATCAATGCGCTTCTTGGGCTGCGTCTCTTTTGTTTGCGCTGGATCGCTCTTCTTTTCCGAAACATGCGGAATATTCTTTTCGATAACTCGACCAGCTGGAAGCGGTTCATTGTCTGCAGTTTTTTGTCTGAGGATCTCATCTTTGAGCTGGCGGATGCACTCCATCACCTGCACTTGGAAATTGCTGTACTGTTTGATTTTAAATCCTGCAGCTCGTGCATGCCCACCTCCACCAAAGAGTCGTCCAGTAGCCACATTCGCGTCGACTGCGGGAGAAGAACGCACACTCGCTTTCATGCCACCGTCTTCAAGCTCAGTGAAGAGAATATGCACATCGGCTTCGGGCACAGTGGAAATCAGTTCATCCAAAATTCCTGTCGTCTCTTTGGAGCTCGATCCCATTTCTAGGAGATCTTCCTTACTCACCGAAGACCATACAATGCGTGACTCTTCATCAACTTGAATACGATTGAGAGCCCGACCCCAGATCTTGAGTGTCGAAAGTGGCTTCGTTTTATAGACATGTTGGATGATCTCCTGCTGCCTCGCACCGAGATCGAGAAGTTGAGCCGCAACTTCCAGTGACTTTGGCGTCGTGTTTGGATTTTGAAAACTACGCGTATCAGTGATGAGTCCTGTGAGGAGGAGTGTTGCAACATCAGGTGTCAAGCATTCCTTCCACTTTGGATGTGTTTGGAACCACGCATACAGCACTTCAGTCGCACTTGCCGCAGTAGGATCGATCAGTTGCAACTGTCCAAAACGAGTATTACTGACATGATGATCGACGTTTAAGATCGGTACCGACTGAAAGAGATCGATATTGTCGATATAGAAACTGCCAAGAAGCGAAATCTCAGCACTATCGACAACGAGCAAAAGATCGTACGTCGAGGATGCAGTATCGCCAAAGTGCACATGCTCTTTTCTGATCACTCCTTTCTTTGGCACGACAATGATATTCACTTTATTGTCCTCAACTGTGTAACGGAGTTTATCGATCTCCAGTCCCCCATCACACTCGAGCGTAATCACAAATTCCTGTTCACTCTGCGCATTCATCTCCAGGTTTTCAAATCCTGGCAAAAACTTGAGGCTCTCTGGAGGCGTATCAGGGCAGATCACCGTGCACTCCTTCCCCATCGCACGGAAAACGGAGTAGCACGCGAGCGCACTACTGAGTCCATCGGGATCCACATTCGCATGTGGAACAATCAGCAGATGATTCGCCTGCTCGATGGCTTTGGTTGCAGCCTGTGTTTCAGAGGGGCTCAGTGGCATTGGACAATGTGTTCATACTATTATCTCATAATACTATTAGAATATCAAGTCTACTTTATGTCAAATATCGACTGGAAAGGCAGAATTCTACCCTATATGCAGGATAGTTACCAGTAATTTTGCGTTGTTTGATTTGGTCGGGATGCAGGGACTCGAACCCTGGGTCTCCAGACCCCCAGCCTGGCGCTTTACCAACTAAGCTACATCCCGGTTTCAGGGATTCTATCAGATCATCTCCTCCTCAATCCTAAGCAGTTGATTGTATTTCGCAGTTCTATCAGTTCTACTCAGTGAACCTGTTTTGATCTGCCCCGTTGCGAGTCCGACTGAGAGATCTGCAATGAACGTGTCTTCGGTCTCACCAGATCTGTGACTGACGACTGATTTCCAGCCAGCTGCTCTGGCCATCTCGATGGCATCGACAGTCTCAGAAACTGTGCCGATCTGATTCAATTTGATCAGAATCGCATTCGCTACCTTTTCATCAATCCCCTTCTTTAGTCGTTCTGTATTTGTAACAAAAAGATCATCTCCAACGAGCTGTATGTTTTTGCCCAGTTTCTCCTGCATCAGTGCAAAACCTTTCCAGTCATCTTCTGCGTGACTATCTTCTATGCTGATGATCGGGTACTTTTTAGCTAAAGCTGCGTAAAACTCCACAAGTGATACACTATCAAATGTTTTGCCATCGAGTGTGTACGTTCCATCTTTGTAAAACTCATTCGCTGCACAGTCGAGTGCTAGTTTCACCTTTCCTGTGTAGCCTGCCTTGTCGATAGCCAAGACGAGGATCGACATGGCTTCATCGGAATTTTTAAGATGCGGTGCAAATCCTCCTTCGTCTCCGACTGCCGTAGAATGACCTGCATCTTTAAGGAGAGATTTCAGCGTATGAAAAATTTCTGCTCCTGCACGAAGTCTGTCAGAAAAACTATCAAATCCTGTCGGCACGATCATGCATTCTTGAAAACTAAGACCCGAATCCGCATGCGCTCCGCCGTTGATCACATTCATCATCGGCACTGGTAGCACTGGTGACTCTTTCACATCAAATTGCGAATGCAGCGACTTCCAGAGTGACTGTTTCTCAGAAACTGCACGTGCACGGCAGATAGACATAGAAATACCCAAAATCGCATTGGCTCCGTATTTCGATTTGTTCGGTGTTCCATCCGCTTCTGTCATCGCAGTATCGATGGCACGTTGATCTGCTGTATCTCTTTGTTTCAGAAGATCCTGCAGTGGACCTTCAACATTTTGAACGGCCTTCATCACCGACTTTCCTCCGTAGATGTTCTTGTCATTATCACGAAGTTCGATGGCTTCATGCGACCCTGTCGATGCACCAGAAGGTACTGCTGCGCGACCGAAGGAACCATCGTCCAGAATACAATCGACTTCAATAGTAGGATTCCCTCTAGAATCCAAGATCTGACGAGCAATGAGTGTGGTAAGAGCTGGCATGAGTCGATTGTAGCAAACGGAGAGGAATGAAAGGAGAGAGAAGTGCTTAATGCACCCCTGCACCTTCTGTATCCTCTATTACCTCTGTCCCCTCTGATACTCCCTCCCGCACCACAACCACCACCTTCTCACCATTCACAACATCTCCTCCATTCCAGTCGTGCATGGCGTACATCAGCGTCTCCCATCGATAGACAAATGCTTCACCGCGCTTGGTGCCAGGATCATTGGTGATCACGTACCCATCATCGGTAAATCCACGAAGCACCAACATGTGATACGGCGGACCCGGAACGCGAAAGTATGGGTTTTCCAGAAACTGTCCCTGTGCTGGCACAATGATGAGTGAGCCTTTTATAAGTTCTGACTCAAGATCGGAAACAGTAGGGCGACGAAGCAGTGTCACTCCTAGCTCAGGAGCCATTGACCGAATCACGTTCGCTACTTCTTCTGCAGTCGTATCGATGCCATACCCAAATGACTCATTCTTCGCAAAAATTTCTTGTAAACCTGCCTCTGCATCGTCTGGACCAAGAATTGGTTGATCCTGGAAATACCGAAGAACCATGAGTATCGCAGCTTCTTCACAAGCTTCTTTGTGCACTGCATCCCACTCTGCGTGTGGTGCCTGCGATGTAAATGGAACATCCCAATTTATGGCAGGATTCGCGCGAGAAGAAGACGACAGTTCTGGTATGACATCTGGCACCTCTGTGCGTTCATGCACAGGCGGGCGTTTCACTTCGGTCTGCTCCATCACCTTTGCGCGTCTTAGCCATGTCGAACGCAAATGGAATGCAGCACCTACACTGAGACTCACGAAAAGAGCCAGACAAAGAGTGAGAGTGACGGAGGTTTTAAGTCGCATGCGCTAATTGTACATGCCCGCACGTGCGCGACGATGCAATGTGGCGATATAGAAAGCGAAAAGTGTAATGAGTAGTAGTACAAAACCTTCTGGGCCAGACTGCGTCAGGCTATTTGGTTTCGTGATGACAGGTGCTTGCGTTGGGTTCACGCTCGGTTTGATAGCAGCAATGGAACGCACAGAGCTGGAGACTACAGTCGTGGTACGCGAGGCAGAAGTATTCGTCGCTACTGGATGCCCAGTGCCGTACTTCGCAAGTACGCGCCTTTTGTACTGTGCAACTTTAAATCCAACACGCTGCTTGGCAGTAGCGTACAATTCTGTAGCACTTGGAATCGATACACCGTCACGTGGATAAAGTGCGCGTGAGAGTTCAGGATTCATGCGCAGTGATTCCACCGCTGACGCACTGGAAACAAAGAGCACACCGATAATTGTCATTGCAACAAGGCGCTGCTTTTTTCGACGAAGAACGTGTGCAGCAAAGATCGCAATGAAGAAGAGTCCGAGAAGAACGAGAGGAAGCGACCACAAGTAGAAGAATCCGAGATTGAGGATGGTAAGAATTTTGAGTGAGGACTCCGTGAGCTGCATCAGCATCCAGAGCACAAACATTCCCGCAGGAAACCAGTGCAATAGTCGAAATTCATAGTCGGCACGATTGGTACGGAACGTGCGACGGAGAAGAAATGGATAGAGGAGAGTAAGAACAAATCCGATCGTCCAGTACCGAAGACCCTCTGTGTATGGAGGAAGTAATGCTATTGCAATACCCGCAGCACAAATAACGAGTGCGAGAAGTATGAGGTACGCCGACTCTGTTGAATGCTTCAAAGGCACAGGAGGAAGATTGTCCCGAAACAGTGCGGTTATGTCAATAGAACATCACCTCTTTCTATCAGTCACTAAGGGCTACCAAAGCGCAATTATCGCTGTTTCTTGCGTGGTAGATAGCGTCTGAGCTCATCATCCTGTGTGACGCCTGATGACTTGATGACCGTGTAATGTCGCCTCTGGAACTGCCAGAACTGAAACAGTGCAAAGAGGACAAAGCAAAGAGCCCACACTGCCCAGAGAATGCGCATCGAGAGAAACTGAATGTGCTCTACGCGACAGACAATGAGCACCAGCCCGACGAGCCCGAACCAAAAGAGTGCACTCGACCAACTACGAGAAAGTGTTTTCGTCATTGCATTCGTCAGACGCTTCCTCCACCAACGAAGAAGAAAAGAGCCAACAATCAGCGCTCCGCAGACGATGAGTAGAGTGAACGCTGAACCAGAACCATAGTCCCATCCTGCGGGATTTGGCCAGAACCAATGTGTGAGAAATGATGACATAGGAGTGAAGAGAAATCGTAAAGAAGGGATCTAAAGCATAGCAGTTGCTTCTTGTTCTTGTTTCGCTACAGTTTTTTTGAGTGACTTCTGCACAAACTTTTGAATGACCTGATTTTTCTGATGCATCGTTGGCAGTCGATGTTCCATCTCGCGGAGTCGTACAAGGACCTCTGTAAGATCTTTTTGCATCGATCTCTCAGCCAACGTTTGCGATGGTCGCACGAGGAAATAGAGGAAAAATCCAACGACTGGAAGGACAGCGACTCCAAGAATCGAAACAACTTGGAAGACAACAGAGCGACTACGAATGAGCACATCGCGCGTCGTAAAGAGCACTGTGTAGATGACGACTGCACTGAGTGCAGTAGCGCCAATTTGCAGTGCGAGTACTGCTGGCTCCGCCGAGAACATAAGTGTGAAAGCATCGAGAATGTACGAAGGGATCTGCATGAAAGTGAAAAGAAAAATCTAAAGATGTGGATACTTGCGTCGATGGACAACAACGTAGACGACTGTACCAAGAATCGCAAGAATTGCGAGTACCTGACTGAAGCGAAATTGGTATTGCAGTACACCGACCCATGGACGAGCAATGACGTATGCAATGGTAAGGGCAGCCACCGAGAAGCTATAGATACTATTCACGCGTTCTGTGAGCCGATGCTCGATAAGTGCGAGAACGCCTAGACTAAGAAAGAGAAAGCCAACGTAAAGAAAATCGCTAAGCAGTGCAAATACTGGAATGCCGAAATCTCCACGCAAAAATTCGAGGAAGAACACTCCTGTACACGCGATAAAAATGCCGATCAGCGTCTCGGCTCCTGCGCGTTTGGAATAGCGACGAATAAGGAGAAGCGCAAACGTGAGCAAGAAATAGAAGAGTGCGTAATATAGCTGTACAGGGTGAATAGGAACCGTGTAACGAACACTAAACGTATCGAAGATGACTCCCCACGGGACATTCGTCGGCTTGCCGTACGCTTGCGCTGAAAGGAACATGCCAAACCAGTCGAAGGCAAGACCAAACGTCGTCGCAGGAAGTAGAATATCGAGCCACTGCAAAAACGTCGTTCTCTGCACACGAGTCGCATAGAAAAGAACACCAGCAACTCCCATCGCACCACCGAGAAAACTAAACGTTCCGTCCCAGAGAATAAACACAGTGAGCGGACTATGTGTATACGATTGGTAGGTTGCGATGACCGCAAGCAAACGACCACCAACGATGAAGGCAATCACATGCCAAAGGGCATAGTCCTTGATACTCTGAAGACTAAGGCCCGAGCCTTGCGCTAACCGAAAGAAAAATTCCGCAGCCATCCAAATGGCAATAAGAAGAAACGCGATTCTGAACCAGATAATCGCATGGCCGATTTCGAAGGCTTCGAACATGGGACGAGTATACCGTACGTAGTATGTAGTACGTAGTATTTTTGCACTTCATCTAAAACAGTATTATGTCGCCTTGCGAACTGTTCGTTTTAATTCCCCACGAGCGAAGCGTGACAAAGTCCATGTCTGACCCAGCACCTAAGCGAAGCGCATGGTTCTGGGGAGTTTGGACTTTGTAATGGAGTGAGTAATTGGAATCATCGAACAGTGAACAGAGCGACGATTTTTCTTGCCCGTCCGTAGTCTGAAGGACCAGGAGGGTCTCCACTTTTTTCTAAAAAAAGTGGAAAGAGAAAATTGAATCATCCGATACTTGCCTCTAGCTTCCGTTCTTGAATATCAGCAACCGTCTTCTCGATAAACTCAACTACAGAAACCGCCACCTGCTTCTTGGTTTTTACGTTGCGCACAGTCACAGATTTCTCACCGATTTCTTTATCTCCAAGAACGAGCAAGTATGGCACCTTCATGGTCTCTCCTGCTCTGATACGCTTACCGAGCGATTCAGTAGAATCGTAGTACTCTACCCGCATCCCCTGCTCCATCAGTTTCTTTTGTAGATCCAGCGCTGCTTTCTCATGCGGTTCTGCGACTGGAATAATGCCGACTTGCACAGGAGCAAGCCACAGTGGGAAAAGACCTGCAAACTGCTCGATCAAAAATCCGACGAAGCGTTCGTGTGTCCCAAGTGGTGCGCGGTGAATACAGAGCGGAATCTGTTCTGTTCCATCTTTCGTTGCATAGCGAAGACCTACTTTTCCCGGCACATCGAAGTCGACTTGGTTCGTCGCGAGCGTAAATTCTCGGCCAATCGCACTCCAGACCTGCACGTCGATCTTCGGTCCGTAGAACGCAGCTTCGTTTGGCACTTCGATGTAGTCGACATTTGCTTTCTTCATAGCTCTGCGGACCATCTCTTCTGTCTGTAGCCACAACTTGCCATTATCGACATACTTTTTTCCCAGCTCCTTCGGATCATGAAGTGAGAGTCGCATCTGGTACTTCTCGATGCCAAAGAGCTTGAAGTACATCAGGTACATTTCGGCGACTTTGATAAACTCCGCTTCGAATTGATCTGGCGTACAGTAGATGTGTGCATCGTTCATGCAAAGAGAACGCACGCGCATCAGCCCAAAGAGAGCACCAGAGTCTTCGTAACGGTAGCAGTGTCCATACTCAGCGAGGCGCATAGGTAGCTCGCGGTAACTGCGAGCTTTGGACGCAAAAATCTGATGGTGATGCGGACAGTTCATCGGCTTGAGGTAGTACTCTTCTTCTCCGCCATCCAGCTGCATCGGCGGAAACATGGACTCTTTGTAATGCGCGAGGTGACCAGTCTCTTCATAGAGCGCCCCTTTGGCTAGATGAGGCGTTCGCACTCTAAGATAGCCACCAGCTTTCTCTGTTTCTTTAGCGAGCCTCTCTACTTCATCCACGATGATGGTGCCACGTGCAGTCCAAAGCGGAAGTCCCGGACCAACTTTTTCAGAAAATGCGAAGAGATCCAGTTCTTTGCCGAGCTTTCGGTGATCACGCTTCTTCGCTTCTTCCATCATGGTCAGGTACTCATCCAGTTCTTTCTTGCTTGGAAAAGCGGCAACATAGATCCGTGTCAGTTGCTCTCTCGTTTCGTCTCCACGCCAGTACGCACCGGCGATACTCATGATCTTAAAACTATCAACTGGGATTTCTTTGAGGTTCTCTACGTGTCCTCCACGACAAAGATCTGTAAATGTATCGTCTCCCTTCGGTCCAATATTGGCGTAGTGTGTTACCTCTTTTACTTTGTCTTTTTTCTCCAAATCTTCGATGAGTTCAACTTTGAAGCGTTGCTTCTCTGCGCGCCAAAACTTCTTGGCATCAGTCACAGAAAGTGTATCAGAGCGAAATGTCTGCCCTTGGTAGATGATCTTTTTCATCTCTTTCTCGATCTTCCCGAAGTCTGCATCTGTAATCGGCTCTGCAAAAAGAAAATCGTAGTAACAACCATATTCAATCGGTGGACCGATAGTATTGAGTGTGCCCGGCCAGAGATTCTGCACCGCTTGCGCCAACACGTGCGCCAGTGAGTGACGCAGTTTGTAGAGGTTGTCGACCGGAGCTTCTGGTGCCTTACTCATGTAGGAGAGAGTAACAGAGAGCATGCCTTCAGCGAAGCTGATCTCAATTGTTCATTGTTCATTGTCAATTGTTCATTACGTCTACACCGCCAATCCCACCTCTTTCTCGATTGTACGTACTTCCCTCTTCAGCTGTGGATCATCATCCAACTTACTCGTTATCTTCTCCACTGCATTCATGACTGTTGTGTGGTCGCGGTTATTGAACGATTCTCCAAGACGAACGTAACTCATACGGAGATACTTCTTCCCAAGATACATCGCGATTTGCCGTGGCATCAAGATGTCACGAACACGAGAGTCGCTCATCATATCTGGCACAGACACTGAATAGAAACGACTGACGCCATCCAGCACATCTTGGAAAGAAACTGATCGTTCTGGTGGCTTCGTAAAACCAACGGGAATGTCTTTGTCTGGTGTTCTTGGCTCAATAAGTCTCGCCATAATCGTCGAAATACTTTTCACCGTCGGCACACAATGCTCTAGTTCGTATTGCGCCACAGCTTGCATCAAGATTCCTTCGAGTTGTCTGATGGAACGTGTTGCATTCTCTGCGATGAACTCCAGCACTTTGTGATCCAAAATCAGTCCGTACTCTTTCGCTTTTTCAGAGAGAATTGCGTGACGCGTCTCGTATTCTGGCATCCCAACATCGGCGATCATTCCCCTCTCGAAGCGAGAGACCAAGCGATCTTGCAAGCCAGCCAGTTCATGCGGAGGACGATCGGAACTGATAATGACTTGCTTACGCTCTTCAGAGAGTGAATTGAATGTGTGAAAGAGTTCTTCTTGCGTGCGTTCTTTATTGGCGAGGAACTGCACGTCATCGATGATGAAGACGTCCACCTGACGGTACTTCTTACGGAACTGCTCCATTTTCTGATGTTGGATGGCTTCGATGACTTGGTTCGTGAAATCTTCTGTCGTCGTGTAGAGCACCGTCGCATGTGGCATCGTACGGAGAATGGCATTACCTGTGGCTTGGAGTAAGTGCGTTTTGCCAAGACCAACGCCGCCGTAAATGAAGAGCGGGTTATATTTATCGCCCGGCGTCGCAGCAACAGCTTGGCACGCTGCGTGCGCCAATCGATTTTCAGTGCCCACGACAAAATTCTCAAGCGAGTAACGAGGGTTCAGAAGCTTGCTGATGAGTCCCTCTGCGATCTTTACTTCAGCACGTCCGGGCATCTTCCTGCGCTTATTTTCTGGGAAGTGCTCGAGGAGTGGCACCGTCTTGGTTGGATCTTCCTTCAAACTTGTGTCTACCTGATACACGAGCTGCTCAATGGCATCATCTTCTTCTTTCAGTGCCGCAAGCGTCATCGTGCGATAGTGCTCCAGGTGCCAATTCAAAAACATCGGAAGGGGCAAACCAATGACAATCGTATTGCCATCGCGGCCGAGAATCGTCGTGTCCTTGAACCACGTGATGAACTGACCGCGCGGCAGTGCAGGAGCAATGCGCTTGAGTGCGGCGAGCCAGAGGGTGGTATCGATGGAAGAAGTCATAGAGTCGAGAAGGCGGTCAGTGGTCGGCAGTCAGCTGATTACTGACCGCTGATCGCCGATCACTAAAATAAATGAAGTACATCATTAAACGTAATAATGATAATCAAGCCAATGAGCAGGAAGAACCCGATTGCATTTGTCATGAGTTCGAAACGCTGATTGAGTGGACGACGAATGACCATTTCGACGAGTACAAAAAGGAGCCGACCTCCGTCGAGTGCAGGGAGTGGCAAGATGTTTAAGATTGCAAGACTGAGACTGAGGAGAGCAACGAGTCGAAGGTACGTCATGAGACCCTCCTGCACAGAACTGTGTGTGAGGATGGCGATACCAACGATGCCCGTAATACCTTCTGGCACATGCGCTTCAAGTGCGAGCGAACGGAAGAGATTGCCAATGCCATAGACAGTCTGCACCGTCATAAATACCGTCTCGCGCCCTGCAATGCCAATGGCTTGTGGAAGCGAACGCATTGGTGCCGAAAGCTCCGCAGCAAACGGTGAGATGGCAACACCCGATTTGCCATCGCGTAATGTGACACGCACATCACGAGGCTCGGAATCTCTCCCCTCTTTCAAGGTATACGTAATCGATGACTTGCCTTGTTGCATTTGCAGTACTTCCTCTGGGCTCGTCACAGGGGTCTTATTGATCGCAAGAATCGCAGAATCTTTCACGATTCCCGCCTTCGCAGCAGGACTATCAGGAAGCACTTCGGTGATGTAGACACCAGTTACAAGCGAGATTTCTCCTCGTTCAGCTGCGGCGCTCAGTTGATCGATACTCGTATAGTAGTTTGGCACCCAGCGACCAACGGAGAATCCAATAGTGAGCAACACGAACGCGAGAAGAAAATTCATCGCAACACCACCGATCAGAATCAGAATACGAGCATGGATAGACGCACCAGCGAAACTCCCCTTCTCAAATCTTTTCGATGAATCCACTTCATTCTCGCCCTTCAGTCGCACAAATCCACCAAAAGGCACCCAGTTCAGCGTAAAATCTGTACCGCCTTTTCGAAAGAGAGTCTTTGCCTTTGGTGGTAGACCAAAGCCAAATTCTTCGACTCCAACTTTGAAAAGTTTTGCGATTGTGTAGTGTCCGAGTTCATGAATGATGATGAGAAGTGTCAGAAGAAGAATGAATGCGAGCGCAGAGATGAGGACGGACATGATGTGGGGGTCAAAGAGAAAAAATCGAGGTAGAAGCGCACCCTACCAGCCATGTGGAAAAGAAAAAAGTTTTCCACATCGATCTTCGCTTGCGGAAAATAGATGGTCGTTACGGAGTAGTAGATTGCGTTCGAAATTTGTCTTTTTTTGTGTCAACCAGAGTAAGCACTAAGACCCTTGCTTTGAAAATGACTTCGTACTACAGAATGGAAACTTTATTCTTACCCAAACTTTTTTATGGGAATCTCTCCCCTTCTTTCCGTTCTATCGCAGCGTATCGATACTCAAGAACAAGAAAAAGATTCGACGCCAAAAGACACGAATGAAATCGAAATGCAGCGCTTGGAACAGTATAGGTTGTCACTCCTTCTAGCTCAGTGTGATGCGTCGAAGAATTTGGGCAAGACAGTGCTAGGAATTCGTCGATAAAAAAGATGGTGGGCGATCGGACGATAGGTACAATTTCTTCTTTTGTACGCTAAGGCTAGAGAAAGAGCGCGTAACTGCAGAAGAACGACTAAGAACAGGAGGCACAAGCAAGGTTGTGATTAAGGAGATCGGGAAGCCATTCCCTTCTTCTTCGTCTATTAGGGAGACCGTAGAGGTAGAAATAGTACCAGTAGCACTTCTTTAATTATTTCGATGTAAGCCACATGCCGCCTTATGCTTGGAGTACACAGATAGACTGTCTCAATTCAATTGATATGAAGTATTTGAAGAAATGGGGAGTACTGAAACAGTCCTGTTATTGGGGGAGATATATTTGGAGCAGGAATGATGAAGAAACCGCCTCAATCTCCTATTCCACAAACTTAGACAGTCCAGATGGCAATCACATAAGATTGACCTATAGAAACAAGGATAGGCATGCAGAGGAATGGGAGAGCATGGAGTACCGCGTACCGATGGTTTCAACATCGTGTCATTTTGGAAGCGTTCGATGGTGGTTTCTATGCCCTAATACTCGCTGCAATCGTCGTTGTCGTAAGCTGTACAACTATGGAAAGCATTTTGTGTGCCAGAAATGCACAGGCTATTGGTACGATTCGCAAACATGGCAAAATCGAAGGTTCCGCGTTTACAAAAAGTACTTTGATACTTCTGATTACTACCAGAAGAACGTGAAACGTGAGTTCTATAAAGGAAAACCAACGAGGAAATACCGCATGTACCTACGTATGAGTAACAGTATTACTTACGAGGAAGTCATGGCTGCACTGGCAATTTAGGGATTTGTTGTTTTACAACCATAAAATGGATACGATACCAACGTGGCAAACAAGAATCTTACTAATGCGAAAAAGGCAAAAAATGATGAGTTTTATACTCAATTTTCCGATATTCAAAAAGAAGTCGAGTCTTATCTTGAATATGACCCTAATACTTTCAAGGGTAAGGTAGTTTACAGCAACTGCGACGACCCTTTTGAGAGTAACTTTTTCCGTTATTTCGTCTTAAACTTTAATCGCTTAGGATTAAAGAGGCTTATCTCAACCAGTTATAAACCTTCACCAGTAGCCAACTCGCAGCTTGGATTGTTTGGTGACGACAAGACTCTCTCAAAATCAAAAGGACGACCAAAAATCACTGCCAATAAATTTGTTATCAACGAGGTTGGTGATATCGACGGAGATGGTTCCTTTACTCTTGAGGATATTGCTAAGCAATTAAAGGCCAACAAAAACAATGAATGGACACCACTTGAAGGTGAGGGTGACTTTAGAAGTGATGAATGTGTCGAGTTACTCAAACAATCTGACATCGTAGTAACAAATCCTCCATTTAGTTTATTTCGCGAGTATGTTAGACAACTTTTTGATCATAATAAAAAGTTTGTGATTATAGGTAACATGAATGCTATAACCTATAAAGAAATTTTTCCAATGATAAAAGCAAACAAATTATGGCTCGGGGTTACTGGAAATAGTAGTGATATGGTTTTTGCAGTACCAGATGGAATAGACATTGCAGAGAGTGACAGAAAGAAAGCTGCCAGATTGGGATATGTTGGTAACTACACAAGACTCGGTAATTCTTGTTGGTTCACTAATATTGACCACGGAAGACGACATAAGCCCTTACCGCTGATGACAGAAGCAGATGTTCTTAAATTTGGAACCAAAAAACCATTTCTTAAATACGATAATTATGATGCAATCGAAGTGTCGCATGTAAAACATATTCCGAAAGACTACAAGGGTGTTATGGGCGTACCGATCAGTTTTTTAGACAAATACTCACCCGAGCAATTTGAAATTTTAGGGACGAGCGATAACGGCCTTGTAGATGATAAGTACAAGACATCGCACGGTTTAAAAAAACAATTTGTAGAAGACTATTACAAAGCTGGTGGTACAGGTGCCTACAAAGAAGGCAATCCCACTGCTGGTTTTTACGAAGACGGCATTGCCAAAATGGCTTACAAACGAATTTTTATTAAACACAAGAAAAAATAATTATGAAAACTATCCTAAAAAATGACATCACTATAAAAGAAGTTTGCGACGGCTTCGTCTACAATGAGCTCGAAGGAAAAGGCTTATTCGGTCTTGCTGGCAAGCTAACTATTCAGCCCGAATATCAGCGTAATTATATTTACGCTGACGGAAAAAGAGACGTTGCTGTCATTGATTCAATTATAAAGGGTTACCCTATCGGCTTGATCTATTTCAATCAGGCAGGTAAAGACGAGTTTGAAGTGTTGGATGGTCAACAGCGCATCACGAGTATTGGTCGTTTTGTAAACGGCCTATTTGCTATAAAAGATAAGAACGGTCATGAACAGTATTATAGTGGCATGGCTCTGAGTCAGCGTGAACAAATCATGAATACTGAGTTGTTGGTGTATGTGTGTGAAGGTGACGAGCCTGAGATCAAAGACTGGTTCAAGACTATTAACATTGCAGGAGTACCATTAACCGAGCAAGAAATTCTCAACGCAGTATATTCTGGATCTTTCGTCACTCGTGCTCGCGAAGAGTTTAGTAATAGTCAAAATACCAACATTCAGAAATGGAGTACGTACATCGCAGGTGATATCAAGCGCCAAGCATATTTGGAACAAGCCCTAGATTGGATTTCTGATGGAGCAATCGATAGCTACATGAGTAAACATCGCAATGACAAAAATATTGCAGAACTAAAAAAGCATTTCGATACTGTGATCGATTGGGTTTCGACTACATTTACAGACGTCGAGAGCGAAATGAAGGGTCTTGAATGGAACAGGCTTTACCAAACTTACCACAAGAAAAAATATAACCCCGCTACCGTGTCCGCTTCGGTTCAGAAACTCTATGCCGATGGTTTTGTAAAAAGTCGCAAAGGTATTTTTGAGTATGTTCTAGGGGGAGAGGTTGAAAAAAAACTACTTGAAGTACGAGTATTTGAGGATTCAGCCAAGCGTTCAGTGTATGAAGCACAAACTGCTGATGCAAAGAAGAAAGAAGTTTCAAACTGTCCTCACTGTGCGCTTGGCCACGACGCAAACAATGGCAAGATTTGGACTCTTGCAGATATGGATGCCGATCATGTAGCAGCTTGGAGTAAAGGTGGTCCTACTGATGTGAAAAATTGCCAGATGTTGTGCAAGACCCATAATCGAGCAAAAGGAAATCGGTAGCAAAATCCTTAATGATTTCGAGGTAAAGGAAAGGTACAATCTTCCTATGAATTTCAAACAAGCTGCCATTGCTGTACTAAAAGCTGTCAATTCTCCATTACATTCAGAGGAGATAACGACGCAAGCAATTGAGCAGGGTCTACTTGAAACAGAGGGGAAGACACCCGAGGCTACGATGGCGGCGCAGCTTTACACAGATATAAAGCAGAAAGGGGCAAAATCTGCCTTTGTTCAAGTGGATAAAAATACGTTTGCTTTAAATTCCGTTCTTGAAAACGAATTGCCTACGCCAGAACAAGTAGAAAAAGAGCTTGTAGCGGAAGATGAAGTAGAAGAAGAGATGAGAGTGGAATCTGGCTATGTCGGTACAGCTGGAGAGCACCGTGTATGCAGTGAGCTACTATTTCGAGGGTTTAACGCAAGTCTTATGGGCGTGGATGAGGGTATAGACATTGCCGCACTTAAAAACAAAGAGCTGATAGGCATACAGGTTAAAACTGCTCACGCAGATAAGAGGGGTAGTTACCCTTTCAATGTCCGCAAAAAGTCGTTTATGAAGCATAAATCAAGCAACGTGTACTACATTTTTTTGCTGCGAAGCACTGATGCACTACATTTTCTCATTCTCCCTTTTCACGAGATGGAAAAGAAGATTAAGGAGGGTGCAATACGAGAAATACGGCAAGGTACGTCATGGCGCGTTGCCGTATCCTTCCATGAAAACAAGGTTTATATCGGCAATCGGCAGCATGATATGACGTATTATCTGAATAATTGGGATGTGATTGCAGGATAAATCCTTAATGATTTCGAGGTAAAGGCGTAAGATAGAGATGATGAAAAAGACGTACGACATTGAAATCGCAGACACAACCAAGATACTTGCTGCATGGTATTTATTGCAGTTTAAGGATGAGAACGGTTGGCGGGGATTTGATTTAAATGAGTTAGTATGGGTGGACTCTGAGGGTGAATGGTTACGTATTTTGCAGGAATTGTATGAAGAAGGTGTTATTGAGGGGGTTCAGATTTCCAAATATGTTTCTGATACAGAAGAAAATGCGAATAATGAGAAGGCTAAAAAAGAAATGTTTTACGTTTCCAGTAAAAAGCCTAAAAATCTTCCTGATGGATTCAGACACGTAAAAAAAGTACCAGATAAGATTATAAATGGTGAGTGGAAGTTATATTATTGTGAAGTAAGAACAGCCGATAAAGTCTTACAGGACTATATTGATGAGTATATTCAGCTATGGCTGGAGGAGGAGCTGCATCTGGCAGAAGAGAACATGCTGAAATGCGAACGCCAGATAGAACGGGTTATAGGTAGAATTTTCAGCATTACTCACGATCACTCCTACAAGCATTTTCTGGTTGGCGATTCAGACATTACCTATTACGACTCAAGGGGTTTGGATTTCACGGCTACACTCCTTTTTCTTGAGAAGAAAGGAATTGTCACAATTGAGGGTTTTGATATACAAAAATCACACAGAGAACATTCTGATGGAAAAGATGTATTCTTCCGTATATCGCTCACAGATAGATTCTTTCAGTTCTTTAGTAAGAACAAAGGCGGGAAGCCTTCCTTCTCCTTTGATCTTCTAAAGCAAAGTCACAAGAGCCAAAAAATAATCCAGTGCGATCTTCCATATCGTTTGCTGTGTGGAGAGAAGGAATACAGGCTGAATAGAGGCTGTGTACCGTTTGTTCTTATGAACAAGGCATTCAATGATCGTTTCATTGTAGGGGTAACGAAGGAAGAGCTATACAAAGGAGCAAACATGAACGATGAGAAGGCATTACAAAAGGCTCTGGAGAACTTCCGCAGTGCATTACGGGAGAAGTTTGATTTTCCTGAAACAGAAGATTTCTTTGAGGTGCGTGATGAAGAGGTACACCTAAAGCCAACAATTTTCCAAAAAAAGGTAGTATTTGCCTAAAATAGTCACTCCCGTTCCAAGTAATAGGGCTATTTACTGCAAAAGATTCAATCAGACTGTTCCTTAGTGGATCAGATTTACAAAACATCTCACGGCAATACGCTCAGTATTCAATTTGAATACCCTGAAGAAAATCCAGAGAACTATGCGGATGACATAACAACAGCCCTAAGCTATACAGGTGTATTTAGCGGTATTTCTTCAAAAGATGCCAATGTACAATAGTTAAGGATTAGAGGTAGAATTACAATATGGATTTTACAGGAGAAGCACCAACTGCACGACGAAGAGTAGCGATCTACATTCGTGTCTCCACACAGGAGCAGAAGATGGACGGTTACAGCCTAGAGTCACAAAGAAAGAAACTTTTGGCATATGTGAGAGAGAATAAGGGGTTAAATTTGGTCACACAGGACGATTGGGTATATGAGGATGTGCACACTGGCTCTGAAATGAACCGCAATGACCTAAAAAGGCTCCTAGAAGACGTGGAAAAGGGGAAGTACGATGCAGTACTCGTTTGGAAGATAGACAGGCTCTCACGGTCATTAAAACATCTCTTGGACATATTTGAGAGATTGCAAAAAAATAAAGCTAGTTTCATATCACTTCAGGAAAATATCGACTTCAATGGTGCTATTGGAAATCTGATCTTTCAGATTTTTGGAGCAATCGCACAATTTGAAAGAGAACTGATCAAAAGCAGGACAAGGACAGGCATTCTCGCTTCAGCTGAAATGGGAAACTACACAGGAACACGCATTCCTTTTGGCTATAAATCAGTGAAGAACTCTACGGGAAAGGGTAAGCGGCTAGTCATTATTCCAGAAGAAAGAGAATGGGTAGAAAAAATCTACCAATGGTATATCTATGAAGATATGGGATATGAGCAAATAACAACGAAATTACAAGATTTGGAAGTGCCGCTTGGCAAATTCTATAACCGAAAGGATGCTAGCGGATGGACAAAGCACCATATTGAAAACTTGGTCCAAAATCCTTTATATAGAGGTGAATACTTAGCCAATACAAAGGATGACGAAGGCAACCTTCTAAAAGAGGAGCAATGGACTGTTGTAGCAGTCCCGCCTTGTATCTCTGAAATGACCTATGAAATGGCACAGAAGCAACGAAAGGAGCGAAAGGCGAACCGAAGGAGCGAGTACACCTACCTTCTTTCAGGAAAGATGTATGACGTATCCTTAGCACACAATCCAAAGTTTTCAGGGAAGCCACGGACAAAAGGTGGAAGGAGCTACAGGCGGAAGCAGGAAAAGAGGGACGGAAAGCACTACCCTGTTTTTGAGATACCGATTGAACCAATTGAAGAGGCTATATGGCAGAAAGTACGATTGGCTCTCAAAAATCCCGAAGTATTCATAAAGAAGTACTTCAATGAACAGAAGTACGGCAAAAGCCGCTTAGAGGATATGAATAGTGAACTGCTTTCCTGCAGAGAGAAGAAGGCGAACTTAGAGATGGAACAGGCACGTATTGAGAAAGCCTACGATAAGGGCACGTACAGCTTAGAGAAGATGGAAGACAAAGTAAGAGAGATTGAAGAGCAGATAGGAGGCGTGGAGGGCAAAATTGATGCAATCCAGAAGGAGTTAAGTATTGCTTCATTGAAGGAATCGGAAATTGCAGGACTACGAAAGGCTGCGGAGGTTGTAAATTACAATTTGGATAACTTGGATAGGAAGCAAAAGAAGATTCTCATTGATCTCTTTGTGGATCGCGTCGAAATGAACCGCACTGAACTACCTTCAGATGGGAAGCGTTCAAAGTGGGATATTCAAGCAAAAGTGATATTCCGATTTGTACCTGAGAAATTCACCACCACGGAAAAGAAGGGTAGAACCGAAAAGGAGCTTACCAAAGCGGATGTTGAGGAAATTTTTGGAAAAAAGGGGAGAATTGGTGGGCAATACTGGACTTGAACCAGTGACCTCCACAATGTCAATGTGGCGCTCTAGCCAGCTGAGCTAATTGCCCGATGATAACAAATGAACATTGCTCTGTATCTATAGCATAGCAAGCGAAGCTGGAAGCTGCTTGCCCTTCCGTAGTCCGCTGAAGCGGACGAAGGAGGGAGCTAATTGCCCGTTCAGATGAGAAAGGGTACGGAGAAACGACTCTTCCGTCAATTCAACACTACGAAGAAAATAAAGAGAACATGGCTCACATGAAGGCAAACATCACGCATCCTTCAACTTCTCTGGCATTTGATGCAGTCCCATCATGTTTGCCTCGGGATCCTTGAAACAGGCAATCCAGCCCATGCCAGGAGCGATCTCAGTCTTCGGCATACACGTCTCACCGCCTTGGTCTGCAATTTTCTTCATCATGTCATCAATAGACGTCACGTTGATATAGTTCATGGACGGCTGCTCTTTCATCTTTCGCTTCATCATGCCTCCGTTGATGGCACCCGGATGCTTTGGCTGATTCTTGTCATCAACTTCTGTTGTCGTGACTCCGTAGTACGGATCTCCCTCAGGCATCTCAAATGTATTGAAGCTCCATCCGAAGATATCTCCGTAAAATTTTTGAGCACGTTCGATGTCATCAACAGCGATCTCGAAGTGAACGATTGCATTCTGATTGTTCATAAAAATATGGGGAAGTAGTGAAGATCTATTTTAGTGCAGAAATGGCGATCAGATCAACCAAAACTAAGTACTTCTGGCGCAAAGATCATCAGCATACCAAGTGTGTACATCAGCGCTCCTCCAAAGATGAGTGTGATGCGTCGGTACTTGGTTGTCATCCCTGTCGCTCGCATCGTCCAAATGGCGAAGAGGAAAATAATGGCATCGTCGATCATGTACATCAGAATGAAGAGTCCAATGTAGCCGTACCTCGCCAGATCAGGCACATTATTGAACGCAAGAATTTGTGTGAAGACGGCGGGTAAACCTGCAGTGCAGACCAGCTCGATGGTGTTCACAGAGATAGCAAGAACGGCGACACCAAGCAGCATCGCAGGCCACGCCGCAGCGTTGATCACTCCTTGCATCCGCGCGATGATCTTCTGGCGACGGTGACCGCTCGTCACATGGCAAACTGTTGGGTCTTGCCCGAGCGCTTCGAAGAGATAGAACGCACCAGCGCCAATGGCAACTGCTCCAATGACTTTCTGCACCCACATGTTGTAGCCAAGAAGGAGAAAGACATTCAGCCACGCTGCGATGAAGAGGTAGTACATCGCTCCGCTTACGAAGAGGAACGTTCCACCAACGATCAAAACCTTCTTCATGTCTTTTGTCGTCACAAGAAGAGAAAGTAGTGAAATCAGTACCCACATGGCACATGGGTTGAACCCATCCAAGAATCCGAGAAGGATTGAGAGCGCTGGCAGAGAAAAATCGAGCAGGTTGACCTCACCAATGAACCAGAGATTCATCGTGTACTTCGAAAGATCTTCTTCACAGTTCTCATCACACGTTCCCTCTGCGGCACTCTCTACTTGTACAGTATTCGTACCCGCCAAAAAGTCTGCATACGGAAGACAGTCATCTGTCTCCTTACATTCTCCGTACAAAGAGACAAGTCGTACGCCAGTCGTTTCATCAGTGCTGTAGCCCTGTAAGAGATGACCGTTCAGGATAATGGTCGGTACACCCTGCTGGAGTGAGGGTGCTCGTTCTTGGAGTGTGAGGAACAGTGTTTGCGATTCGCTACTTGTGATCTCGTGGTACTCCACAGGCCATTTCTGCTCGAATGCAAATGCTTCGAAGTCCGCACAGTGTGGGCAATCATTTTGTACGAAGGCGACGATATCGGCTCCAGGTGCGCTGATAAATCTGCCTGTCGGCTGCACACTCTTCAGAAGTCGATCAGGAAAAAAGAGTCCGAGTGCAAGAACAGGGATAAATCCTACAAGGATCCAAAAGGAGATGCGTCGCATGAAAAATATCGTAGCAAATAACTGTCATTCTGCAAAGTTATGTGTAACCAACCTCACCCCTTATTCGTTCGCTTAAGAACGAATCACCCCCTCTCCAAACCGAGCTTGGAGAGGGGTGCCGAGCGCAGGCTTTCTGCCTGCGTGAGGCGGGGTGAGGTTAAAAGTCGATGATAGGTACAACTTATTGCGGCGTACTTCCGATATCTCCTTCATCACGAATTTCTCCAACGAGTTCTTCTAACGTGTCTTCGAGCGTCACGAGCCCAACAGTTTTTCCTGCATCTCGAACGACAGCAAGCTGCGCATCCTGCCGACGCATAATATTCAGAAGTTCATCGCAGCGAAGTAGTGCATCAACAACCAAAATTTTTCGTTGAACTGTAGTCACAAGCTGGTCTCTCCTGCCATTTGCGAGTGCCTCTAAAACGTCTCTACTCAGAGCATAACCAAGAACTGTACCACTGTCATCGACAATCGGGTAACGAGAATAGTGTGATGGAAGATTACTTTAGCTGCGAGTAATATCGAATGTTTTTTTGGAATCGTCACCATCTTGTCTGCAAGTGTCATGATGTCTTGTGTTTTTCGATCATTCAGAACAAACGCTCTGTGAATCAGTTCGCGTTCATCAGCATCGATGTGCCCAGCTCCTCCTCCGATGTTTGCAAGTGCGCGAATTTGTTCCTCAGTACCAATCTCTCTTTTGCCAGATTTAAAGAGCCGAGCCAGCCGCTCGAGCACAAAGACAATCGGATACAGAAGAGTGACGATGATCGAGAGAGCCGGAGCAGCAATGCGACTAATAGTTGGAGCGTAGTGCGCGCCAATGGACTTCGGAATAATTTCCGAAAAAATGATCGTCGCAAACGTGAGAATAGCTGTCACAACACCAATCGCTTCGCTTCCGTAGAGCTCGACTGCTTTTCTTCCCGCGAGGATAGGACCCAAAATATTCGTGACATTTGTAAAAATAACGATGACGATAATGGCGTGAGTCGTGTGTCTAAGAAGCGCTTTGAGCTGTTTTCCTCCCCACGATTTTCTCTGGAGCAAGACCTCTACTTCCGCTGGAGACACATTTAAAATCGCAGCATCGATCATCGCAAAAAAGCCCGATGTAGCAATGAATCCAAGAACGAGGAGAAGAAGTTCTGTCATGAAGGATCGTAGTATAACAGACAAAATAAGAGTATCGTGCACAGTATGGACTCACTCAAAATTTTATCGGACAACATGGGGTTTGCAGCAAACGTCTATGGAGGAGGCGCTCTCAGTCCCCTCTTCATCGCTCTTGCCATACTCGCAATCGTCGATCTTATCCTGAAGGGATTCGCGCTCTGGCGAGCTGCGAGACTGCAGAGTCCCTGGTGGTTCGTTGCATTACTTGTCATCAACTCAGCGGGCATCCTGCCACTGATCTACCTTCTCTCAACAGGAAGTGCATACCGAAAACTGGGTACACCAACGAAGACAGCTGCATCCGTTCTGATGGACGAAGGAACGGCGTAGATGACTACAGAATCAGCGAAAAAGGCAGAGGATGTTTTTGCTATGTTTTTCGCTCTCGTTTTAGCTCGCTCTTGCTGGGATGCTAGTGGCATGCACCTTGGCACACTCCTGCTCGATAGTCTCTTTGGCCCAAAAGAACACTACTCAGATGCACTCACGCTTGATGCTGTCGTTCATGACACAGACGCACTCAGACTCCGCGGACTAGCGTCTCTCGATGCACTTCTTGCAGCAGGTCGTTATGCGTCGACCCCCCTTCTTAAGGATTCCATTCGACGATTCAAGTACGGTCGCGATGCAACGCTCGCTCCCCTATTCGCCTCGATGATGGCGAGCGTCGTACAGAAGAATAAAAATCTTCTCGTAGGAAATCCAGTACTGTGTCCCGTCCCTCTTCACTGGCTTCGTGCAAATCATCGCGGATTCAATCAATCTGCACTGCTCACTGAGATGCTCAAAAAAGAAACAGGATTGATGGCAGAGGCTCTTCTCGTCCGAACAAAATCAACAGGTCATCAGGCACATCGAAAGCGTGCCGAAAGACTCGTCGCTCTGACGGATGTGTTTTCTATCAGAGAAGGCGCGAATCTTCCTCTATCAGTTCTTCTCATCGATGATCTTTCGACGACAGGTGCCACGCTCGAAGAATGTGCGAAAACATTGAAAAAACATGGTGTGAGACATATCACTGGTCTCGTCATCGCAATTGGGTGATCTGCTCTTCTGTAAGCCATTCTTGATGTCATCGAGACTGCGAAAACATATTTTATACGTATGACAAGTGATGAGAGAAGCCAAAACACGACTTTTCTGCTATAATTACATGATTGATGGACACACACACAACACCAAAACTTTCATGGAAGGCAAAGTCTCAAGTTGATCACAATCGTGGCGGAACATGGTACATAATTTCTGGGATCTTTTTCGGATTCATGGTGATGTATGGCATCGTTTTTGGTGAGTACACCGTCGCAGTTGTGTTCCTCCTCATCCCTGGCGTGTTCTATCTCGTACGCAATGAAGCACACCGTGAGCATGAAGTGCGTATCTTAGAGGAAGGATGTGAATTCGATGGAGTCCTAACACCCTGGAATCAACTGAAAGAGTTCTGGATCCTAAAAGGACCCGGCTACTACGAGTTACATATCACTCCAATAAACAACTTCTCCCGCGACACGATTGTACAAACAGGTGAGATCGATCCATTAACCGTACGTGACACGTTGCTCCAGTTCTTGCCACAGGCCACTGGAAAACGTGAGAAAATACTTGACGCCATTATTCGTTTCTGTAAACTTTAGATGCTGCGCTGGAACTTCATTGCGCGCCTTGCCGTCAGCCACTCTCTTGAAAAAGAGCAGCGGCTTCTTGCGTTTGCAGCGCCAGTGAATCCGAATGATCGTGAGAATGCTGAAAATCCAGAAAACAAAAATGGTGGGAAGGATGATATCGAAAATTCTGTCGCAGATATCCGAGGTCTACTACGACAGCGTGCACTTGTAGCAGCACCAGAAGCGCTCGCACATCTTCCTCGGAAAGACATGCTTCTCGATACAGTCATGCTTGGAGCAACAGAAGAACTCGAGCGAGAACTCAAAAGCATCGCGAAACTAAAGGGCATTGATGTGTCGCCTGCAACTCCTGAGAGAAAGGGCATTGATGTGTCGCGTCTATCTGCTGAGCAGAAAGAACTACTCATCGAAGTCCTCTTTCGCTCTCCTAAATATGCATTACATGCAGCGAAAGCTGTGCAAGGAAGAACGAGTCGCTTTGGAGAATTAACAGACCTTATCGAGGATCGTTTAGTGACTTTGAATATTGATAGCACATCAGAAAACGAGTTGAATCTTACAGAGCTCGAGTCAATTTTAAGTACTGCACGATCAGCATCGCCATCAGAAAGAGATCGGATAGAAGCAGATCTCATCAAGCGACTACATTTAGAAAGACAAATAATGAAGCAATTTGGGAAAGAAACGATTGTAATCGATGTCCTCACTGTGATTCAAGACGCTGCAAACGCAGAATTCAAGCGCGATGCATTCGTCGACCCAAACGCCAAGATCGAAGACAAGCGTGAGGCTATACAAGAAGCAAGGAAAAAATATATCGACACACTTCAAGTGCAACTCGACGGCACGAAAGAATATTTGGATGCGTCACTTACAAATACTGCAACTGCACTCTTCAACGAATACGCCAAAACGCATGACGTCTATACTGGAGCAGACAATCGAGATACTTTAGATCGTTGCGGTGTGACGGTGAATGGATTGAAGGAAGCCTTTACAGCGAGCACTCTCTTCGCTCATGACTGCGTCCGTACAAACAGTGCATACCCGCAGCGCAACCTTCCGAAGACAAGCCATGAAAGTTATCTCGCACATGCTGAACGTGTTGTGAAAGAGATGGAGAAATCGGTACAAGACTTAGAACGATCTTCTGAGAATGCAGGATATGGCGAAGAGCCAGTATGGTTACGCGATAAACGCATACTAGAAGAGCGCAATGAAACTACTGCGAGTGAGATAGGAGAGACGGTGCAGAGACTTCTTTCTTATTATCAAAAAAATCCACATGCAACGGGTGCGCGTGAGGCAATCTCGTTTCTCTCAAGCCAGAATAAAATATTTTCGAGCTTCAGAGAAGGAAATCCTACACTCAAAGATCGCGTAGAGATGCGTCGTTTGCCGTATCACTCACTGAGTACACTCAAAAACAATGTAGCAGCAATGGACACGCAGCCAGCCACCTCAAAAATGGCTGTTCAGAGTTTTAAGGCAATTACACAAAGTAACTTATCAAACACACTAGGAACGAGAGAAAAGTTGAGCGGCGACCTCAATCAAGCACTCTCAACAATACAAGAATTCACATCTCATGAGGTATGTGAAGTCATAAAAGTTCATGCTGCTCTCGAAAATAAAAAACAGAGGCTACAAAGCACGATCGATGCTCAGGAAAATAATGACGATGCAGGCCAGGCCACACAGACACTCGCACAAGTAGAAAACGAGATCGCAAGTCTTATGCTGGCAGCGGAGCTGTTACAAAAACTCTATAGCGATCAATCAAAAGTCAGTGTGCTTACTCTCGAAGAGTACACAAAGTTGCCCGCTGACCCAGAAACTGAGGCACATTGGGATGAAGCCACAGGAAACATCTACATCAATGCAAGTGTCTGCAATACAAAAGAGAAGCAGGGAAAAATGATTGAACATGAGCGGGGGCATGCAATCATCGATATTTTGGCACGAAAAACAAGTGTCCTTCCAAATCTTTTTGTAGGAATGCACGAACGCCTACAAGCTCTTGCGAAAAAGCGAGGGACAAATTACGAAGCTCTCGTAAGCGCGCTGGCTAATAAATGGAAATTCATTCGTCATGGAAAGCTGCAAGCAGAAGATTTCTTGGATGAGCTCCTCGTTCGGTATGCAGAGTGGAAATCTGGGCGCTTTCAAAAGCCTGATATTGCATCCTTGGAACTATTTCGTTTACTAGAAAATGATACTGAATTCGAGGTGGATAACGAGAATCTTGTCTTGAGCGTGAATAAGAAACGATACAGTCGAGACGCTCTTGACGATGAAGGAGGGCTAATCGATGACGAAGTGGCTAATCCCGTAGAACGCCCGAAAGTAGAAGATGAGAAAAACTATGCTTTAGATCTTGAAAATTTTGAAAAGAGAATTTCTAGAATCGATGACTTCTTTGATGTCTACCCACAACACAAGAGCGGAGAAGGTGTTCAAAATCTTCTCTTATTTATTAAGCAGGCATACGGAGCATTGTCACAGGCATTTCGTGAAATCGAAAATCCTGAACTAATCAAGGATTTGTTTACAGAACTCAATGATAAAATCAAAATTTTCGAAACAGAGATTGAAAGATTAGACAAAGAATACACCGATTTGAGTGGTGCGGATCCCAGCAAGATCTTTAGTTTCTCAAAAATGTTTAGTAATGTGCACTGGGTCACTGTTGGTGATGTCTGGTCCATGATGAAAGAGGCAGGAGAAGACATTACGCGTATGTGGAAGCGCCGTGGAGAATCCGCACGTGCGAATCTTGGTAAATCACTCTTCGGTCTCATTCCAAAGGAAATCCCGTATTTCGGGCAGCTTGCACGTGAGTTCGAGGGTCGCAGTCAATCCTCTGAACAGGAAGAAGTGGGAGTGTGGGAAAAGCGCTACGAAACTGTTGATAGTTATACACTTCTCAATGACATACTCGGAAAATCACGAAACAGAGATGAGCTCAAAGCCGTCACAAATTTGCTCACAAAACGTGGTCGTATGGACTGGAACTTCGAACCGTACTGGACTGTGCTGGAGTCACTTTCGGACTACCACATGCCACACAAAGCATGTAAGCGTGATGTCGTGCTTCGTGATTTGTATTTACAAAAACTTACGACAAACATCTGGAATGACAAAGGACAGTTTGAATCATGGAAAACCCAAAATGACTCAGGAATTGAAAGTGGTAAAAGCAGCTTCAAAGGTACGTTGGATACACTTTCAGGAACAAAAGGTGGTCTAGAAGCAAGACTTGAATACATGCTGCAAAATCACATCGCTCAAAAGAATGGTGCGAAGATTTCCAAAGAAGATGAGATTAACCCGCATCTCTATGAAGGCATTCTTCACTACGCAATGCGTAACGGTAAAGCGAGCTTGGAAGGAAAAATTTTCTTTCTTATTCAAGGAATCGCGCATGGTCTCATCAGCATTGATCGCGTAAAAGGAATGCTCGGTGAGCAAGGAGAAATCTTGAATACATTCCCATTTATCGACTTCTTTAACGGAAAAACATTTTCAGATATCACGCTCATGGCGAAAAAATTAGGAATGGATGACAAAGGCGAAAATCACGCAACTACATACGATTATAGAACAACTGACTTCATCTTGCATGATATAGCCAATGATGAAGGAGCGCAGCAGCGAGCAAGTAAAGGAATCTCACGAATTGCAGAAAATATTGACCACGAAGACTGGCCGGGTATGACGGCAATGATGGAATACTCGGATGTCGAAATGGCAGTCAGTATGACATCTGGAGATCGTCCGAAAATGACAGCTCAAGGTCTGCAGAACATGTATGTAGGCTACAATTCACTTCTTCAATCATTTGCTGTCCGAGCAAAATGGGCAAAGCAGCGAGGGAAAAAAGTTGTATTCACGAAGAATGAAGCCAAAAAAATTGCAAAGTACTTGGCTGCATATGTGCACTACGACAACATGGTAACAAACGCTGCTGGCAAAAAAAATAGACCAAATCTTAGCTGGAATAAAATTAATGATGAAGCGCCAGTTGTAGGAGGTGACCACAAAACAAAAGAGTTTCGCGATGCGATGAATAAATTTACTCGAAGAGTTGCGGATAGTTACGGCATTCAATCTGTGCAAGGAAAAACAAGCGCTGTATCCATCGACAAATACATCGGCACCGATCGATCGGGGCCTCCTGATCAAAGTGAGGATATTCTCTCTGCAACTTCAAACTTTGTGCAAGTTCTTTCTACAAAACTGATGAGCGATCCTGAGACAATCGGTGACCTTCTTGCTGATATGGCTGATCGCACGCCAGCTACCGATGGATTCATCCCAGAAAACGACAAATATACGTACGAAAATATGAAACCTATTCTCTCAACACGAGGAAACTAGCGTTCTCCGGTACTCCCAAATCCTCCCCTGCTCTCTGCATCATGTGAGTCGACTTCGGTGAATGCTGCTTTTAGTGCTCACGTTCTTGACCATACATCTCGATACACTGTTGAACGATGCATAATTGCAAAGATCTTCACATTCATCTCTTCAAGACGAAAAATGACACGGTAATTGCCAACGCGCAGCTTTCTGTAGCCTCTCCTAGAACCACGGAGCGGCTTACCAAAGACTTCTGGCCTCGTCGTGAGCTTACTCCAAATTGCTGATTGCACTGTATTCTTTTCTTTTCTCGAAAGCTTTGGGATATCTTCTTTCAGTACATCAGAGTGATACTCCAACTGAAACATCATTCCCATACCTGCTTATGAGAAAGGAATGTAGCACCCTTTGTATCTCGCTCAGAAGCAATCGTGTTCAATACCTCATCCTCCTCAATCTCCATCGCAATCCTAAGAAGATATAACGCTTTGGTCGCAGTGGGCATATCATCTCTTTCCGCAAGGATTTGCAATGCAGCAAAAAGATCATCGGGCAGGCTCACATTGATTCGTTTTTTAGAGGTAGGCATAGCTTTGTAAGGGAAAGGACATCTTTAGTGTATCAGAAGTGTATCACCTGTGTCAAGCATTCTTCACCCCGTACTCCCAAATCCTCCACTGCTCTCTGCATCATGTGAGTCGACTTCGGTGAATGCTGCTTTTTCGATCTTCACAAATAGTCCCTGTGCAATACGTTCTCCTCGCTCTACTCTTACCGACTGACAAAATGCATAATGAGTCTGAGCAGACTATCCTTCTGTGCGGGCTTACTTTCAGCGATCAGTAGTGCAAGTGCGACCAACGCTGCATCATTAAATGTGCGCTCACCGCTTTTCTTCCAGAATGCTGCATTACGCTTCAGATAGACCAGAAATAGCAATGACCCTATGCGCTTATTTCCATCGATAAACGGATGATCTTTGATGACAAAATACAGTAAGTGCGCAGCTTTTTCCTCGATGGTTGCATAAAGTTCTTGTTGGTCGAATGTTTGGTAAATATTTCCAATAATGCCATCCAACATTGAGCCACGCTCTTGTCCAAAGAGCGTAGAGTTTTGCCTATTTTTGAGTTCCTGTATCGCATCCAGTGCATCTGCATACTTCAGAACGTATTTTCCTTTACGCATAGATGGCTCTGGCACGCTGTCAGCATCGTACTCGGCAAATAGTAACCACGATTTCGTATAGTCAGTAATGACTTCCAGAAGCCCTTTCGCTTCATCTGTATCCAACTCTTTCGTCTGAATTATGCTTTGAATAAGCGTCAATGGCTCGTGCAGTTCTGCATGCTTTTTTGTCTGCAAACGTTTTTGATTGAGCGTGTATCCATGAATAAGATGATCACGCAGAATGCTCGTTGCCCACACGCGGAAATCTGTTGCTCTTTTGGAATTCACTCTATAGCCAAGAGAAATGATAGCATCGAGATTATAGAATTCGACCGTTCTTTTGACCTCTCTCTTCCCTTCTTTTTGAACTATTAAACTTTTCTTAATAGTTGCTTTTTTTACTAGCTCACCTTCCCTGTAAAGATTCTTCATGTGAATATTGATGTTTGCTACAGTAGTGTCAAAAAGATCTGATATTTGCTTCTGACTTAACCAGACTGTCTCATCTTGCAATGTTACATCCACTGAAACATTCCCACTTTTAGATTTATAGAGAATGATAGCGCCAACATCAGATGTCACATTGTGCATAGTTCAAGTATACACTGCTGTCTTCGGCAGTAGATATTCAAGCAGACCCCGTACTCCCAAACCCTCCCCTACTCTCTGCATCATGTGAGTCGACTTCGGTGAACTCTGCTTTTTCGATCTTCACAAATAGTCCCTGTGCAATACGTTCTCCTCGCTCAACAATTACTGAGTTATCCGTCACATTCTGTACCTGTACAAAGATTTCATCATTGGGTCCGTGGTAATCCTGATCGATGAGCCCCAAAGAATGCGGACAAATAAGCCCCTTCTTCTTCGGCATGGATGAACGGGGAAGCACAAGAAGTGCGTAGCCTTCAGGCACCTTCACAATCACATTTCCAGGCACTAGGCCGATCTTTCCAGGCTCAATGACCGTTGTCTCACGTGCGACGAAATCGAACGCTGCTGCACCTGTAGAGTGGTACCGTGGAAAATTAAGGGTAGAATCGACTCTTTGGATTTGGACATTCATGAGGGAACAGAGGGAACAGAGGTGGCAGAGGTGGCAGAAGTAACAGAAGGTGCAGAGGTGGCAGAAGTGGCAAAGGTACCGAAGATACCAAGAGTACCAATGGAGCAAAAGTGAGCTTTACAAGCGAAGGGAAAGTTTCAGTTTTGAAAGAAGGTAACTAATGCGTTGAATAGAATTATCTGCAATCAGAAAAATATCAGCATCAATATACTTCAAATCTCGAGCAAGTACGAAGTGATAATGCAACTCCTCAAGAGAACCTGCTGCTATCTGATAAAAGTGTGCACGCTCTTTCTTTGAGTTACGCACTGATCCTTCAGCGATATTAGTAGGAACACTCGATCCTGCTCGACACATCTGATCAATCAGCCGAAAGCGTTCATCGGCAGGAAGAGTCTTTGTTGTGGAATAGACAAAAAGGCACAGCTTGTGTGCCTCCTGCCAAACAATCAACTTTTCATATGGACGAACATGTTTCATAGAATCATATCACTTTGGTACCTTCGGTACCGTCGGCTTCCTCGGCACCCTATTTCCCAATCTTCTTCCTCATAAACGTCGGAACCTCCAGCTCCTCTTCATTGAACTGCGAGTTGCTGAGTTTCATGACCGCATCGTCGGAAGTGCGATCTTGCTTTTGTTGCTGCATACCTAGTGATGTGTCCTGACGCTTGAATCCTGGAGCGGACTTGAGCATGGAACCAACTTGCGCATCGCGGTATGTCTCTTTCTTTTCCTCAAATCCTGTCGCAATCACGGTGCACTTTACCTGTCCTGTGTACGCATCGTCGATCACGGAACCGAAAATGATGTTCGCCTCTGGGTCAGCCGCTTCTGTGATGATGCGAGCAGCCTCATCGACTTCGAACATGCTGAGATCTGTGCCACCAGTGATATTGAAGAGAATACCCTTCGCACCACTGATACTCAGTTCAAGGAGTGGTGAATCGATCGCTGCACGAGCAGCCTCAGCAGCACGGCTGTCGCCTGTACCGTAACCGATACCCATCAGAGCGGAACCTGCATCCTGCATGACCGAACGAACGTCAGCAAAGTCGACGTTAACAAGACCATGAACTGTAATCAGGCTCGCAATACCTTCGATACCATGACGCAGAATTTCATCGACGATCTGGAATGCTTCTGTAAGAGGAGTTGTCTTATCGATGAGAGACAAAATCTTGTCATTTGGAATCGTAATGAGTGTATCAACCTTGCCTTTCAAGGCCTCTAGAGCCTCTTCAGACTGCTTTCTACGACGCAGACCCTCGAAGCTAAATGGCTTAGTCACAACACCGATTGTGAGAATTCCCATACTGCGAGCGAGCTCAGCAATAAACGGTGCAGCACCTGAACCTGTTCCACCTCCGAGGCCAGCAGTCACGAAGACGAGATCAGCTCCCTCAATCGCTTTTTTCAGTTCCTCTGAACTCTCCTTCGCAGACTGGAGTCCAATGTCTGGGTTTGCACCGGCGCCCAGTCCCCTTGTCGTCCCACGACCAATATTTACTTTCGTCGGTGCTGGGTTATGGAAGAGTGCTTGCGCATCGGTATTCACGGCAACGAACTCAACACCAGATACCTTACCAGAAATCATTCTGGCGACAGCGTTCGTCCCTCCGCCACCTACACCAACAACACGAATAACGGCACTCGGCATCATGTCTGGTCGAACCTCCTGCGAAGAGCTGGAAGCTGCAGGATCGGAACCACCGGAAGACTGTGAACCAAAGATCCCGCCATTCTGTGATGACGATGAACCTTTGGAACCCGAGAAGAGTGAGCGAAGCGTATCTGACATGAGAAAGAGGGGGAGGGAGTGGGAGAGAAAAATTACGGAAGTAAATTTTTAAACCAAGATGAAACAGAACCGAATGTACGACGCATATCAAAAGAACCAGCAAAGGAGAACGAATTGCGCTTCATCCCTTCACGTGCACCCCAGAGCAGTGCTCCGAGTGCTGTTGCATAGGCTGGGTCGTCTACCTTTTCGATGACACCACCAATTTCCATCGGGAAGCCCATCTGTACAGGAAGGCCCAGAACTTCTCGTGCGATTTCGAGTACGCCAGGTGCCTTCACTGCAGCACCAGTAAGGAGGGCACCAGCAGGGAGGAGACCATCGCGGCCAACACTCTTCAGTTCCTCTTTGACGAGTGAAAAGATTTCGTAGTACCTGGCTTGCATGATCTCTGCCATGTACTTCTTACTGACAGTTTGTGTATCCATCTTGCTGACAGTGGAGAGATCGATCATCTCGCGCTCCTGAATTTCCTGTGGAAGCACGGAACCAAATTCGATCTTGATCTTCTCCGCAGTATCGATAGAAGTACGAAGACCAATCGCGATATCATTCGTCACATTCTCGCCACCAACGGGAAGACAGACTGATCGGACGATTGTCCCCTCTTCGAAGACAGCGACAGATGTAGACCCTGCGCCGATATCGATCGTGACAACGCCCAGTTCTTTCTGTCTCTTTGTGAGCACTGCCTCAGAGATCGCAATAGTGGAAGGAACAAGTGCATCGATATCGACACCTGCTTGGTCCACACATTTCTCAAGATTTTTTACGTGTTGGATCTGCCCCGTGATGATGTGCGCTTCGACCTCAAGTCGAATGCCTGTCATGCCCACGGGATTTTTGATCCCACGCTGCTCGTCAACTGCGTACGACTTGGGCTCGATATGCAGGATACGTCTGTTACTTGGGATGCTGACCGCTTGTGCAGCCTCCAATACTCGAGCGATATCATCGACCATAATCTCGCTTCCAGAAATCGCGATGACTCCACGGCTATCGAACGACTCGATGTGTGCACCACTCATACCAACAAAGACATGGTTGATCGGCACACCTGCCATACGCTCAGCATCTTCGAGTGCGGAGATGATGTTATGGATTGTTTCTTCGATATCGATGACATGTCCTCTTCGCATACCAAGAGAAGGAGAGAGGCCAACACCGATGACGCTTGGGACTGAGCTTCCATCAGCAGAATCTGTTACTGCGACAACGACTCTTATTTTTGAGCTACCAATATCCAGACTTGCGATGACACGTTCCTTGGCCATAGTAGAGTGGTGGGAGGGGCGAGTGAGACGCGCAGGAATTTTAACGCGCGTACAATATGGCGGTTAGTGTAGGGAGCGCGAACGGAAGCCCGCAACTACATGTTGTACATCTTTGGTATTCAAGAAGGGTGTTTTTTCTCATAGTGAGAAAAAATGCATTTGTGTAAGAGAAGCGCAGAAACAGTCAAGAGTACAAAAAATCTATGCAGAGAAAAACAGATGTTCACAAAAAGTATTCACGCTTGAATGCATCGCAGTAGTCAGGGCTGGATTAAACTTTAGAGGAGTGACATCTGTGATGGCTCGAGTTCCTTCAGTGTTTTGCTCGGAAGTTCTTCATGATGGTTAAAGTGTTTCGCTCCCCACGGAGTGCCAAGCAGATCGAGTAACCGGCGCTTTGGAAGCGAAAATTCTAGCTTCTCGAAAAGACTGAAGATCGGTTCTGTCTCGACTCCTGCATACGAGAGATCATTGAGGGAGACAGGCTGAGGAGTATCGGAGATCAGTGTTGCAAGTCGCTCAGAAAATTCTGCTTTTTCTCTATCGTTTAGCAGCTTCTCTTTCCAAGACGGTTTCACAGTATCGATGTGTTCGTAGATGCCTCGAAGCGAACCAAATTCTTGCAGGAGTGCAGCAGCTGCTTTGGGGCCAATGCCATGAACACCGGGAAGGTTATCGGAGCTATCGCCTGTGAGCCCTTTATAGGAAGGAATCTGCGCTGGAGTCACACCATATTTCTGCAGAATTGCCTCTGGCGTCATATACTCAGCAGCCTGATAGCCCTTGTGTGGAATCGCGATACGAATAGATGGTGAAGAGAGCTGAAATAAATCTCGATCGCCTGTGACGATCGTCACACGCTGGCCGCGCTTACTCGCCTCGAGTGCATAGGTGCACGCATAGTCATCTGCTTCAAACTTCTTTCCCTCAACAGTGGGGATACGGAACGTATCCAAGAGTTCCAGTACACGAGGAATTTGTGTATAAAAATCATCAGGAGTTTCCGAGCGCCCACTCTTATATGCGTCGTATTCTTCGTGACGAAATGTCTTCTCGTCTGCATCGAAGCAAAAGAGAATCGAATCAGGTTGCTCGACTTTGAGCATTTGCAGCAGCATCGATGCGATACCAAAGGTCGTATTCACCTGCTCCCCTGCTCTCGTTTTCATGGTTCGGGGAATAGCCCAATACGCTCGGTAGAGCAAATGATGACCGTCAACAATCAGAAGATGTGGCTGCATAGACGAATGGTATTTTGTATTTTGTATTTTGGCTATTGCAGATCTTGCGAGAACTCGTATGAAGGCACGAGAAAGAAGAGACGAGAAGAAAATTTATGGTAATGCCCGCACGTACCCCCCGAATTAATTCTGGGGCTAACGGCATGCCTAGCCCTTCTGAAAAGAGGTCTCAAATGTAAAGTATATTTTACTATAGATCACTCATTCTACAAGGCTCGCGGGGTGCATAGAAACGCTAGGAATGCTATAATGATAAGAATCATTTACACCCCTCTCTGTGCCGCCAATTTCTCCATCCTTCGATAACAAGATCGCTCGCAAATATTCTGCCCGCACCATTGAGCATAAGATGGAAAATAAAGCGGCACTGCAGGAGGAATTAGGGTGGATGGATGAACCAAAACAAGCAATGATCTGTCTTCCTACGGGGCTCACCGAAGCGCAAGGTGGCGCTCTGTTTGAAGCAGTGCTTCCAGGACTCTTGGAACTTCCAATCGGCATCGTGGTTCTCGGAAGAGGGAATAAAAAGTACGGTGACATTGTCTCTAAACTTTCAAAAGATTCTTCTCATCGTATTGCAGTGATTCAAGATGACGAAGATGAGGTGCGTAAGATGTTTGCAGGTTCGGATATGGCACTCTTCTTTTCAGAAAATGATGATGAAGTTCTACGCGCATCGCTTCGTTATGGATGTGTTCCAATTGCGTTTTCATCTGATCTCCTCGAAAACTATGCTCCTGCACAGGAGAGTGGTAATGCATTTGTCTACGAAGAGATGAATCAGTGGCAGTGCTTTGCGAGTATTGTACGAGCACTCGAAACGTTCAAGTTCCCCTACGATTGGCGAACGATTCAACGACACGCAATCGAATGTATGGAAAGGAGAGAAGAGCTCGTCGGTGCATAGGGGAAGAATGGACTAATTGTCATCATCTTCGTCACCACCAATTTTGCCTAAGTCATTCTCACCTTCTTCAAGACCATCATCATCTTCAAAATCGGTGTCATCCTCTTCCGTGTCGAGATCGACCGGATCATCATTATTATCGTCGTCATCGCCACCGAAGAATGCGAGTGAGAATAGGGTGAGAACGTCTTGCATACAGTAAGGGGAAGAAATGAGATGTTGCGGCGCGAAGTATAGACAGAAGAAGGCACTCTGCAAGATAATCGGAAAATAAATCAAGAAAATCGCAAGTCGGTCATGTTTTTGATGCGATAATTGTGTACACTCTGTCCACTATGAAACTCCGTACTCTCACTCTTCTTACTATTGCCTGTGTCACGCTCACTGCATGTGGCACGCCTCCCGTACCAGTTCCCACTGAAACGAAAGAATCATTGGAAGCAAAAGCTGCCAATGGTGATGCTGCTGCGATGTTTGAACTCGGAGCTTTTTATCATGATGCAAGTAATCCTGGCTCGAGCGCTGAACAAGCATTCGAATGGTTCCGCAAAGCAGGAGAGCTAGGCGATGCGCGGGCACAGTTTAATATCGGGGTGATGTACTACAGCGGAGAGTACGTGACACAAAATTACGTGAAAGCAGCTGATTGGTTCCAGAAAGCAGCAGACCAAGGCAACGCGCGCGCGCAGTTTAACTTGGGCGTGATGTACTACAGAGCAGAAGGTGTGAAAGAAGATTTTAATAAAGCACACGTTCTCTTTACGAGTGCTGCGCTACAAGGCTTTAACGAAGCGATGTTCAATCTCGGTGCCATGCATGCGCAGGGACAAGCAGTAGAGCCAGATGCTGGCGTCGCCTACGCATGGTTTGCAGCCGCAAAAAAGTACGGCAACCCCAATGCTGCTGAGGTGATGGGGAAGATAGAAGCCGAGGCAAATGCAGAAGAGAAAAAAGCACTCGCCGAAGTCAGCAAAGCGCTCATCAAGCAAGTCGATGAAGCGGTGAAAAATGGCGGGAAGGTGAAGACGTAAGTTGAAGTAAATGCCGAACTCTAGTAGGATTTCGTGGCTCTTTGCATATAGTTGGATCGGTAGCTTCAGCTGACCGCAGCACGGGTAGCGTGATGCGTCAGAAAAACTACTCGGTCCTCGATCATTCTTTTCTACGGCATTGTTCTTTGGATCGGTAGCTTCAGCTGACCGCAGCACGGGTAGCGTGATGCGTCAGAAAAACTACTCGGTCCTCGATCATTCTTTTCTACGGCATTATTCTTTGGATCGGTAGCTTCAGCTGACCGCAGCACGGGTAGCGTGATGCGTCAGAAAAACTACTCGGTCCTCGATCATTCTTTTCTACGGCATTATTCTTTGGATCGGTAGCTCAGCTGGTAGAGCAGGAGACTCTTAATCTCTTGGTCGTGGGTTCAAATCCCACCCGATCCACCATCCTAAAATGGAGTGTTCATGCACATCTTCGACAATGAGGAGACGGGAATTACGAAAGATATTCCTGAAAGATCCTTGGGTATAGATTTCTGCAACAGTAAAAATAAGGAACAGCAACAATCTTGCTTCTTTTATTTTCCTCGCGTATTTGCGCGGCTAATGACGATGCAAGATGACGCAACTCGAGCATGTGAAAACATCGTGATTCCTGCATCACAAGCCATCTGCGCTATCGGCAGTGGTCACATGTTTATGAAATATACACTCACAGACGAATCCTATGCTCGGCAAATGTGTTCAGAATTTAAAACTCCACTCAACATGCGCTGTATAGAAGGAGTACACATGTATAAAGAATTACAAGAAAATACGAAATTTGAGCCTTAAAATACTTTCCTCGGCTTCAACGTATTCACGATTTTCGGATTCCGCTCAAGCAGGACGACAGGCAAACCATCAAACCAACCAAGAAGAGGTGCATCGCGCAGTGGCATCGAGCCTTCGATGCATCGACCATGCTGCAGTTCCTCCCACTCATCATCGGTTAGATCTTTCTGCGTACATGATGCAAGAACTTCTTTGAGTGGCTTCACATCGCCCCACGTAACTTCATCTGGTGCTTTCGCATCCTCGAGCGCCCACTCCCCTACGTGTGTTCGAACAAGCGAAGAAAGATATCCGCCTGAGTGAAATGTCTCACCAATATCGTGTGCTAGTGAACGAATGTATGTCCCCGAACCGCATGCGACGTGCAACGAAAGTTTGGGATACTCGTACGAGAGCACTCGACATTCTGTGACCGACACTGGCCGAGCCTTGAGTTCGACACTCTCTCCTCTTTGTGCTTTGCGGTACGCTCGGGTTCCGCCAACTTTCAGCGCAGAATAAATGGGTGGTACCTGATCAATCGTTCCTACAAAACGATCATTGAGTACTGCTTGCACACGCGACTGATCTGGTGGCGGCTGCCATCCTGAAAAGAACGTGTGTTCTGTGATGCTTCCTTCCGCATCAAACGTCGTACTGTCTGCACCCATCGTCACTTCTGCGTCGTACTCTTTCGTCATCTTCGAAAAGAGTTCGATGACCTTCAGTGCCTTCTTACCTACCGCAAGCACCAAGAGCCCGCTCGCCATTGGATCGAGTGTCCCAAGATGCCCAATGCTCCCTTCGCACAATGTGTGTCTGACCAAACCAACGATGTCGTGGCTTGTGGGGCCCTTGGGTTTATGAACGAGGAGAAATCCGTGGCGCATTGCATGGATGCTACCAGTGACTCGCACCTAACCACTAGCCATTTCGCATACTTCCGGTCTACTCTGGTATCCATGCCGACTCTCTCCGTCAGCTGGGATCTCACAATCGTCGTCTTTTTTGCGATTGTCATGTGCTACAGCTTCATCATCGGAAAGCATCAATCGGTCAAAATTATCATTGCGTCGTACATCGCTGTCCTTGCGACGCAAGGAGTGGGGAATGTACTGCACAGACTCATTGGTACTTCCGATACTTTCCTTACGTCCATCGGCATGGAGGGTGATACGACCATTCTCCCAGTTGCAAAAATTTTCTTCTTCGCACTCTGCGTTATCCTTTTTGTGTTACGCAGCGGTATCGATATCACGTTCGAGCAAGAAAGGAGCACTATCATCAATATTGTTTCCACCGCACTCTTCGGATTCGCAACAGCCGGTCTCATCGTTTCGATTCTTCTCACCTATGCAACAGGAACAGCTATTTTAGATAGTGGAATATTCACGAGCGCTCCGCTTTTACCAGTGTTGAAGGAATCGACACTGATGCAGATCATGATCTTTAATCAAGACGTGTGGTACACCCTCCCTGCTTTTCTCATTATCGTGATCGGGTTTTTGCATAGTGCTGATGAGTAAAGAGAAAGAATAACACGGAAAAACCAACGAAAAATGCTCTTGCGCTTCGTGGGATGGCTCGGGATAATATAAGACAATTCCTCCTTCACTCATTTTCTTATGAAGAAACTTCTCTCTTACGCATCAGGCACACTACTCGCCTCTCAGATGCTCGTGCAGCAGGCATTTGGTCTGTCCACACTTGTTCCTCCTCCAGACATTCCAGGCCTCGCGCCTGGTGATGGAGTAAAAGGCATCACAGATGCGATCGTTGCTATTCTCGTCATTGTGCTGAACTTTGTACTTTTACTCGCTGTTGTCTTCGTTGTTGTCGCTGGTATCCGACTCATCGTCTCTGGTGGTGATGAAGGAGAGAAAGACAAAGCGAAGAAAACAATCATCTACGTGATTGTCGGTATCGTCGTGGTGCTACTCGCTCGCGTAATTGTGTCATTCGTTGCAGAATTGTTCTAAACCTCAACTACGAATCTGAAAAGAGTTGCTTCGGCGGCTCTTTTTTATTTCTCCCTCATCGTCGATGCACCTGCAGATTCCACACCGAGAGTCGGTGTAGTCATTTCCTCTGTCTTGGCAGGTGCTTTGGATGGACGAAGTGGAGGCTTGATCCAGATGGCTCCAGATGTGATTTCAATGATTTCAGTTGTTGGAATTGGATCGCGTGCAAAGAACCAACGACGTGGAAACAACCACTCAGTGATAAACGACTTCGTATCAAACTGAATATCTGAGCATATTCCAACTTTAGTGCCACCGGGCCGAATGCGAATAGGTTGATGAATTACCGTTCGTGGATCTGACAATGCTGCTTTCAGTCGTACCAATTCATGTGGCGGAGAGAGGACATCACTGCTTGCTACCCAAATCTTGGTTCCCCATCGGAGAATATCGATGGATGGGAGAAAGAGCGTGGCCTCGGTGCCAAGACCGAATGAAAAGACGAAGAATCCAAGTATCTTTCCCGTGTCGGGTTCGATGAGTGGTTGATCCAGCATCCCTACCGTGTACTGGGTCGACTCATCGATGACTTGCATGCCGCGAATGTGTGATGCTCGAACGTGCATGTGAGTAGGGTATAGATGATAGGGAATAGCGGATAGGTGATAGGTTATAGAACTGCTGATGAATCTGGGGAAATTTTTCCTTTTGATCGAACGCGTACCCACTGGAAGACTGCTTCGGGATCCAGAAACACAATGTACATGGGTACCATGATCTGGAACCACCAGATGCCGAGTGTGAGTGTGATCAGCGTATGAAAGACAAATCCACCGAGGAAATAGATCCATTGTACTTTTCGAATCCAAAGACCGAACGGCATCGTGCATTCTAGAAGCAATGTAAGCCAAACGAGCCAGTCCAAAAACTCGGACGGAAGAATGCGTGCAAGATAAAATCCAAAACTCGTACCCCACCTGCTCGTAAAACTATGAAAGAGTACTGCACCAGAATCCCATCCTGGGAGAATCAGTTTCTGCCACCCAACTCCCAGATACGTAGCAGTGAGCTGTAACGCAAAAAGACGAAGCGGAAAGATGGACATCGGCTGCCATGCCCAGAACGAGCCGTGCTTTCGCCACATAGCCATAGAGAACGCTTTATCGGCTCCTGGAAAGAGAAAGACTGCCAGCGAAAACTGGAAGAGTCTGTAAAACGATGTCGCGAAGAGCCACTGATTCCAAAAATAAAAGTAGATAGATAAAATCAAAAGCAACAAAGCAGTTGTTCGCGTTCGGTATCCGACGAGAAACATCGTAAGCAAAAGAAATGTGATGACAAAAAACACATGCACAAACCAAAGCGGCGGTTGTAAGAAGAAAGTCAGTATACTGATGTCCGTGCTGATCTTCGGTAGAAAAACTCCGAACTCACGGGAAAAGAGTGCTGCGTCTCTCCATTCACTTCCCCAGTAGAGCATCAGAAAGAGGGCAAAACCGATACGAAGAATAGCAAACGTATGCGGCGGCACCGTGCGATAGAAAAACCGATCCCAACGCTGAAGAAGTGTCTGCTTCATGGAAAACGTAGGAGAAATATGCGCTCTACTCCCCTCTCTCGCCCCGCTCTGTATCCTCTTGCATCTGTGGGCCACCTCTCTTTCCAGAGCTGAAACGATGCGTACGTACGTCCTTGTGCATGTTCATGATCACGAATCTGCTCAAGAAATGATCGGTAGACGGGACCCGTATTCTCGATCGAGAGATCGATGAACTGATCCAGAAGCTGACGTGAATTTTTTTCTCCCCTCAGTCCCGGAAAGTACGAGTCGAGAGGAATCGGTGTTGCGGTTCCCTTATCGTCGTACCCAACAAGCTGTAACTCTCGATTGTACTGAGACGCACCCTGATACGGTGCCATCATGCCGTAGCTATACCGGATAGGTGCCTGAAGAAATCCACTTGGCATCCAGTCGGTCATGGTTACAGTGAACGCAGCGGCAGTCACAACGAGATACGAAAGCAGGAGTGCATCGGTGAAGAAACGGTGTTGTTGCATAAGTGCTAGAGACAGTCTATACGTCATTCTAACGCCTCTCAAAGACAATTCTATCGCATCGGGGTGCTAAGAGTGGTATACTAGTGATGATGCACTTCTTCGCAGGATCATCACATCCACTCCTTGCACGAGCAGTCGCTCGGAAACTAGGTGTTCCACTTGGCAAAGTAATCCTCAAACCTTTTAGCTGTGGCGAGCGCTATGTGAAATATGAAGAATCTATTCGTGATAAGAGTGTCTATATCTTGCAGACTGGCACCAAAAATCCAAACGAAGATCTCATGGAGCTCTTTCTGATGTGCCAAGCTGCGAAACTGAGCTTCGCAAAGACCGTGCATGTCGTCTTGCCTCACTTTCCGTATGCGAGGCAAGATCGTGTGGCGCTCCCTCGTGAGCCCGTCTCCGCCAAACTTGTTGCACATCTACTTGAGGAATCGGGTGCCGATCACGTGATTACACTCGATCTGCATTCCGATCAGATTCAAGGCTTCTTCTCTGTTCCTGTCGATGCACTGGACGCACGTGCTGTTCTCGCAAACTACTTTAAAAAGAAGAAGCTCAAGAACCTGACAGTGGTAGCGCCTGACGCAGGTGGTGCGAAGCGAGCCAAAAAATTTGCAGATCTTCTTGAGGCAGAATTCGCTGTCATGCACAAACATAGAACAGCCCATCATAAGGCGCAGATTTTGGAAGTTGTCGGCAATATCGAAAATCGAACATGCGTGATCTTCGATGACATGATCGACACGGGCTCAACACTGGCACCGGCCAGAGAAGCTCTTGTAAAGCGTGGTGCAAAGGCAGATGTGTATGTTGCGGTCACACACCCCATTTTCTCTGGCAATGCGATCGAAAACCTAAAGAGTGCAAAGTTTAAAGAGGTCGTAGTGACCGATTCGATGCCAGTCGATCCCAAGGCCTTCCCGGGCATTACCGTACTCAGCATCGCTCCTTTCCTCGCTGATGTGATTACGCACATCGAGAAGGGCGAAAGCGTCACTGCCATCAGAAAGAAGAAATAGAGTTGAGGAGTAGCCCGATAATCGTTATCGTACTCCGGCTACAAAAGGGCGATTAGCTCAGTTGGTTAGAGCGCGACACTGATAATGTCGAGGTCGGCTGTTCAAGTCAGCCATCGCCCACCAGATCAATACGGACAATTATGCGATGAGCTTTAGTTGAGTCGAGTCCGCCTTGGCGGACGAGCCGAACAAGTAGCGCGTGCGTAGCACTGATACTGTCGAGGTCGGTGTTCCAAGTCAGCGGGTCGCCCACCAGATCAATACGGACAATTATGCGATGAGCTTTAGTTGGGTCGAGTCCGCCTTGGCGGACGAGCCGAACAAGTAGCGCGTGCGTAGCACTGATACTGTCGAGGTCGGTGTTCCAAGTCAGCGGGTCGCCCACCATTCAGCCTTCGGCGTCATAGCAAGCCATTCTGTTTCTGTTCAAGCTTGTCCCGAGCGAGGCGAAGGATCAGCCATCGCCCACCATCTTTCGCACATCTGTGTACGCAAAAGTTCTAAAACAAATCTACAAAAATCCGACTTTGATCACAATTTGTGCTCAATATGACTACGAAATAATACTTTCCGCTTGTACAAGAGAAAATATTGCACGGAGTTGCCTAAGTCCGTATAAAGTGTAGATATTCTACTCCTTCACACTTTCTCTTATGGGTAATAAAAGCACACTCGGTTCACTCGCGTGCATCCTCGTCATTGTGGGCGCCATTAACTGGGGCCTCGTTGGCCTTGGTATGCTAATGAATAGCGCAAACTGGAACGTGGTCAGCATGATTTTCGGTCAGTGGGTGACTGTCGAAGCTGTGATCTACGTACTTGTCGGTCTTTCCGGTGTGTACATGCTCACAATGTGCAAAGGTAACTGTAAAATGTAATTTCGTTTTGCATAATAAAGAAAGAAAAGAGAGGGCACTGCTCTCTCTTTTTTTATTGAAAGAAGATCTTCGCGGAAATAGCATTTGGCATATTTTCGTCACCAATCTTTATGTCTGACACTTTGTTATCAGGATAATAAAAAGAAAATTCGAGCGGTAGCAGTGTACCATCTCTTGCAATAAATGCCCCAGTTACTCTTGTTTTCCCAACACGCAGAGCATCAAGAACAACGTGTAATTCTCCTCCATGTAACACTCCGTACGTAACGAGCATTTCTCTCGTTCGAAAAATCATTTCATGTGGATCTAATGTCGATACAGGTGCGGAGTCCTCTTCTCTCTGCTTCGGTACGCCAAGTGAAGCTGTGAATGGCAACTGTGTTGTCACCATCGATTCAGCCCTCGCAATTGCCGTTCGTTGCTCTGGTTCTTCTGAGACAGCAGCAAGAAGAGGTGCGGCAGTTCGTACTGCGTGCTCCCAGCGTTCGGCTTGCACTGGAAATCCGAGTGCGAGAGCACGAACTGATACCTCTGCCCCTTCGGTGAGCGCATTGACTGCGGAAGACGTACTATGGGTCGCGAGTCGCACAACTTCATCGGACCAAAGTGTAATGATGGTCGCAGGTATTGGCGAAGTCGTGCTCTTTGCAATGTGCGTGATCGTCGTCGCGATCGCATCACGCGATGGGCTTTCAAGAATGAGTGTGCGAACAGCCTGTTCGCTCTCGGTGTCCAGCGAACGACCAGACGCAACGACAGCAAAGGCAAAGAGTGGTCGTGCAGAAGCGATAGGAAGCAGAAGCTCAGCTAATACTTGTGCATCTTTGAGGGATTCTGCGTTCGCGAGACTTGGTGAACGCAGGAACGACGCGAGTGTGGTATTTGGATCATCGCGTACGCGAGCAACGAATGACTCCTCAGGAAAGCGCTGCAGACGAACAAGAAGCCAATCAGTTGGCACTGAGGTGATGGGACGAGCGGACGCACCAAAGACCTGCTGATGCCCTGGCGGAAGAATCACTGGACCATTTCCAGATTCGATCAGAACGGGACTATTCAGCGCAACAACAGTTGTTTCGTCGCTCGATTGCACAACAGCGAGCGCACCATTGAGTACATGTGCAGTCACTCCATGCGAAAGCCTCAGTGAAGCGACTCCCATCGAGCGCATCAGTACTTCACCCGTACGCACAGTCACAGTCTCACTTTCTTTTTCGAGAGTCACCTCTGCATCTTCCGTCAGCGCAAGTGAAGTAAGTGACGAAAGACGAATCGTACGAATGTTTTCTGCCCCATGAAGGGTAGTAACAGTTGATCCAATCGAGGTTGAACGCAATGCAATATTCACTCCCGTGAGGACGAGAAACATCGCGCCAAGCAGCGGAAGTGCAACGAAATGTCGATGACGTGGAGTAGTCATAAATCTAACTATTATAGCAGAAAGAAGCCATTTTTTGAAGGGCAAGAAATCAAAGAAACCAATGAATACAAGGAAATCAACGATCCTCGATTTCTTCGATTTCTTCGATTTCCTTGCTATCCTTTCGTCATGCGCTTTCTCGGTATCGATCCAGGGCTGACTAGAACAGGTATTGGGCTGATCGAAGGAACGACGAGCCAGAATCCTATTGCCATTGAGTGGCTAACCATCGAAACGGCACCCACACTTCCGACTCCACTTCGGCTGAAAGAGTTATCCGAAGACCTGGCAAAACTTGTGGAGGAATATAAGCCAGATATTGCCATTGTGGAACGACTCTTCTTTGCGACGAACTCTCGCTCCGCGATGGATACTGCAGAAGGTCGAGGTGTGATTCTTCTCACGCTCGCAACGCACGGAATCGAGATTATCGAGGCGACACCGCTGCAGCTTAAAATGAGCATTACAGGTGATGGCAACGCAGATAAAAAACAGATGCAAGCGATGGTGCAGCGTATTCTGAAACTCAACACTGTCCCGACTCCTGCAGATGCTGCAGATGCACTGGCACTAGCACTTTACGGACTGTATACGAGCGCATCCTCGATGATGCCTTCCTCGACACGTCGCTGAATGAGTGAAGAGTGTGGCACCGTGTCATGTGTACTCGTCATGATGATTTGTGCATCACTCAGACTCGTTGTCAGTGCTTCTTGATGATGCAAGTCGAGCTCTGAAAACACATCATCGAGTAAAATCAGTGGGCGCTCATTTCTGTACTCGGTGAAGAGAGAAGACGACGCAACGAGAAGAGAGAGTAGTGCCGTACGTTGTTGGCCTCTGGAGGCGAATGTCGCGAGTGGACGACTCTCAACTGTCAAAACCCAATCGTCTCTATGAGGGCCGACACTTGTCGTTTCGAGGATGATGTCTCGCTTGCGTGCGTCTCGCAAGTTCTGCAAAAACTCTGCTTCCGACTCCCCTGCTCTCGACTGAACATCCAACGCAATGCACTGCCATACTTCTCCAAAATGCTCCACCCATGCAGGTAGTTCTTTGGAGAGCGCCGAAAGAATCTCTCGACGTTTCGTACTAATCGGCAGAGCTGCACGCGCAAGCGTTTCGTCCCAGAGAGTCAGGTCTTCCATCGGTGCCTCGTTACGCGCAATCATCTTAAGAGCTGCATTGCGTTGCTTTAATACGCGATCGTACTCGAGTCGCTCTGCAGGAAAGCTCGGGAAGAGTTGTGCCAGAAGCGCGTCGATGAACTGACGCCTTCCTTGTGGTGCACCACTAAAGAGATCCAGATGTTCTGGTAAAAAAATGATCGTAGGAAGCGTACCGATAAATGACACAAGTGGTGTACGAAGATCATTGATGAAACACGCAGACTGTCGACGCGGGCTGGTTTGAAAGACATACTCAGCTGTTTTTGGTTCTCCTCGATCAGTTTCGATCTCTGCAGTCAACCGAAAGAACATCTCTCCCCACCGAACGGCAGTATCCGGAGAAAGACGTAGACACGAGCGTCCAGCAGAAAGGTACGACAGCGCCTCGATAATGTTGGTTTTGCCAACACCGTTATTGCCGTAGAAGAGCGTACGCTTCGTAGAGTCGATAGTAAGTTCGCTCTCTACATACGACCGAAAACCCAGCAAATGAAGCTTATGAAGACGCATGATGAGCGCGGTATTCTTTGAGAACTGCATCGAGAGCATCCAGGTACTCTTTCCTGTGAATGAACTTCGAGAAATTTTCTGGCTCTACCCATTGGTATGTATCGATCTCTCTATTATCGACTGTCACTTTGGCGTCTTTTTGAGCTTCGGCAACGACAAAGAGCAGCTCCTGACCATCATTGATAGGATTATGACGCCTGTGAAATCCTTTGGAGAAATCATACTTGTACCGAATAGCACTCTCGAAGAGCACTGCAGGGAGCGACACTCCTGTTTCTTCTTGTAGCTCTCGAAGCGCAGCTTCGGATACTGTCTCACCTTCTTCTACACCGCCTTGGGGCAGTTGCCAGGCATCGCGTTTACGAGGTTTGTGGACAAGGAGCACTGAAAAGACTGTGCCGCAGCCGTCGGAGCTACAGACATCCGAAGGGCGGACGACGAAGATGGAAGCTGCTTGGCGGTACTGTTTCTTCATGGAGTCTATCGTAGAGGAAAAAGAGGGAGAAAAGGAAATCAAAGAATGATAGGAATAAAAAGAAATCAAAGATCCTCGATTTCCTGGATTGCTTCTATTTCCTTGATTTCCTCTCAGTGCTAGCTCGAATGTTTCTCTTCCTTCAATTTCACTTTTGTCCTCTTCCTACATCTTTTACAGTACTTCATCAATTCACGAAACTCTCCTTTCTTCGCCTTTAAAATTCGTATGGTGCACGATCTGGCACCGCATTCGGAGCAAAAGCCGGCGTAGACAGTTTTCTTTCCTCTTGGCATAGCTGGGGCAGTGTACTTAAGAAGCAGCCAAGAACGCAAGGCCTAGAAAAACGATCAGGAAGCTCGCAAGTTTGATCTGCAGAGATTGTCGTGTAAGCAACTCTTTTGGCATTGCTCGTGGAAATAGGCGAAGACAGACCAAGACGATACCAATCACCATAAATGGCTGCACGTTATTGGTAATGGCCACGAGCGACAGTGGCCCGAGGCTATACGAGAGTGCTCCAAAATATTCTGCAAGGAAAAAGGATATAATTACGCAGATGTTGATCGCTGAAAACTTCCATGTGGATCGAATCGCAGTCATAGCAATTCTTCGGGCATGTGGGAATGCGAATGGCAGTGAAAACGAGCTGACTTCTCTGGAGAGTACCATCCAGAAAAAGACAGTCGAAGGCAGCTCGCCAGCATCAAGTGCGATTTTTTTGACGACATAAAAAGGTAGATAGATAACAGCAAGTGATGTGATCAGCCAGATTACATGTGTGAGATTCAGATGTTGATGAAAGAACGTGAGCAACAGTGTCCCGCTGATAATCAGTACGGCACCGATCACATGATGGATCTCCCACGATTCCCCAAGGAGAAGAAGTCCCGTAAGTGCCAAAAAGAGTGAGAGAAGCGCCCATGCAAGATTACTGACTGAGACATCGACGTGACTAAGTACATGAAAGAACCATAGATCGCCTACGTAGCCAATGATGCCGAAGAGAAGCAAAATCCAGAGCCATTCCGTTTCGAGCGGAACGAAGAACGACAGCACAAATAAGATCGGCAAACTCATCATCGACTGGCTCCACATGAGAGACATCGGTTTCTTTTCGTAGTTATGCACCAGCACCGAGTCCAGCACATTGATGAGTGCCCAGCAGAGTGCGGTGAGTATGGCGAAAAGGAACCACATAAGTGAAAGTGTACAGGAGGATAGGTTTATCTTCACTGAAGCAATGATCAATGCTTCTTTCCACTTTTTTTAGAAACCTTTTTCTTTTGTGG
>Ga0163150_10000587_pt1 | contig 67361 bp, 51 predicted proteins | sample OliLakLV19P2IB_FD_148628 | JGI IMG/M metagenome (GOLD analysis project Ga0163150, IMG submission 148628) | Freshwater microbial mat bacterial communities from Lake Vanda, McMurdo Dry Valleys, Antarctica - Oligotrophic Lake LV.19.P2.IB | ecosystem: Environmental > Aquatic > Freshwater > Lake >...
GCGGTATGAAAAAGCGCGCCGGCCTTGCCCGCGCCATGGCGATGGACCCCGAGATAATTTTCTACGACGAGCCGTCCGCGGGACTCGATCCGATTGTCGCCGCCGGGTTGGACGCGCTGATCCGCAAGATGCAGAGCACGTTCAACCTGACGAGCGTGGTTGTGACGCATGAGATGTCGAGTGTGCGATTGATAGCGGACCGCGTGCTTATGTTGCTGGCGGGGAAGGTCGTCGGCTACGGCACGTTTGATGAGTTGGAAAAAGCCGATCACCCGTTCGTGAAACAGTTTTTCGAACGAAGACCAGACGATGAGACCGGCAATCAAGAAGAGTTTATCCGCAGCCTCACGGGACAGGAATAGCGCCGGCAACAACCGCGACCGCTTTAACTCACCCTGCTCGACGCTATGATAGACGACCTCATTATTGCGCGAAGGCTTCGGCTCCGCCGGAAGAAAAAGCGGTAGCGATTCCTCATGGTGTGGAAGTTTTGCGTGTGTACTTACTTCGGCGCGGTCTTTACTGTTCCCCCGTAAATTCGTCATACTGCCAGTGTTTGCCACCTTGGAACACCTCGGAGAAAACTGTGCGAGCTAGTGTATTTTTTTCGGCGTATATTTTAGGGATTGCGTGTGCGTTTGCCGAAGTCGATGGCGGCGTTCGCAATCAGGCGGGCTGGGAGCCGCTATTCAACGGCAAAGACCTCAGCGGGTGGTACACCTTTCTTCAGGAACACGGCAAGAACAGCGATCCCGATAAAATTATTACAATTGAAAACGGCGCGATTCACTTGTACAAGAACGCTCCGCAAGGCGGACACGTGTTGATGGGCTATATCGGCACCGGGCAGGAGTATGAGAATTACCACCTGCGGCTCGAGTACAAGTGGGGCGAGAAATTTTTTGAGCCACGATACGCGCTTCCGAAAGACGCGGGCCTGTATTACCACATTGTGGGTGACGACGCAGTCTGGCCGGTATCGCTTCAGTATCAAATCCAGTTAAACGACGTGGGTGATTTGCTCGCGCTATACGGAGTGGCCTGCGACACGTGGATCGATCCCATCTCGAAAGCAAATGACTACGCAACTTTTATGGACCCATTGGATGGCGGTGAACCCGCCGTGCTTGGCGGAAAAGGCATCGGCTATCAAAAACGGCGTGGATTATATGAATTGGAAGGATGGAACACACTCGAAGTCATCTGCGAAGGAAATACCTCCAAACACATTCTTAACGGCAAACTCATTAACCGCTGCGAAAATATCCGCTACGCAAAACCCGATTCCGGTGTTGCACCACAGCCTTTGAGCAAGGGGCGCATCGCGCTCGAAATTGAAGCGGCGGAAATTTTCTATCGCAACATCGAGATAAAACGCCTTCCCACCGGGAAGCCCGCGCTAATAGAAGGGCCAGATACAAAATTGCGCGTCGGCGCCGCCGCGTCGAACATGACCGGCGACGACACGATGACCATGGCCGGCGGCATTGGCCCGTGGACGCCGAAGGGACAGGAAGGGGAGTTGCGCGCTACCGCGGTGGTTTACAGCAAGGAACCGTTCGGCACGTATGCGCTGGTAGGCTGCGACGTATTGTTTGTAACACGCGACCTCGTGGATGCCGCGTTGGATGAGATTCAGCAGGCGACAGGCATTCCACCCGAACACGTGCTGGTGAACGCGTCGCATACGCACAGCGCGCCCAGCGTCACGCGGATTCACGGGTACGGCCCGGTCGAAAAATTTCGCGAATCGCTGCGGAGCGCCATCGTCGATGCCGTGAAGAAAGCGCATGCGAACCTTCAAGACGATTGCACGTTTCGATACGCCCTTGGCGCGGAATACGGCGTCGGCGAAAACAGCCGATTGCTACTTGCGGACAACACCATTTTTTGGACTGGACCGTTCGATGATCGCGTCCGCCCAACTGATCCATTTGATCCAGAATTGCCGGTACTTTCTTTTTACGGCCCTGATCAAAAACTCCGTACTGCCGTGTACAACCATTCCACGCACTCGATCGGCACGCTCGGAGGCATGGTGCGGTCGCCGTCATTCTACGGTCTCGCCGCGCAACAGCTTGAACAGGAAACCGGCGCGACGATTGCCTTTCTTGAAGGCGCGTCGGGGTCAACGCACAACCTTCATCTGACGACGCCGGTGATGATCGAGCGCGTAAAGACGACGGTGATGAAAACGATGGATTCAGGCGTGCCGCAACGCATCACGAATCTCGGCGCGATTCGCCGTCCATTCACCTTCAAGGTCCGTGATTTCGACGAGGCGGTTGAAGAAGAAAAGGTTTCTTCGTATTGCAACAAACGCGCGCCGTCCGCCGCAGAGTACACCATCGGGGTGTTTCGCACCATGCGCGAAGAGTTGCGCCCGCATATCGGCGAACCGCGCGAAACGTATTTGCAGGTCATGCGCATCGGCGATGTCGCCATCGCCGCCGTGCCCGCCGAATATTTCACGGTGCTAGGAATCGAAATCAAACGCCGTTCGCCGTTTACCCACACGCTGGTCGCTGAGTTGTCCAACGACTGGGTCGGATACATCGGAGACCGGAAAGGTTACGAACGCGGCGGCTATCAAATGTGGATGGGCCATCACAGCTATTGCGAAGTTGGAACGGGCGAAGCCATTGTGGACGAGATTGTCGGCATGTTAAACGAACTCGCCAAGGAATAATGGCTAATTGTAGATTCTGAGTGCATTCGCGAGCGCGAAGTTTTCATTGAAGTAAGGTTGCCAGACGACATGACGATCAGAAATTTTTATTTTGTGTTTTTCGCGTGTATGGTCGCTGCCGGCCAAGACGCGCCAGCAGATCATTCCGTGGCGAACGTGCTGTCTTCGCTGCGCCTTGCCGATGATTCGTTGGTCATCGAATGCGTTGCGAGCGAACCCGACATCATCGATCCCGTTGCAGTCACATGGGACGAAGACGGCCGGATGTACGTTGTCGAGATGCGCGACTACCCGATGGGTCCCACCGGCGGAACGATTCGCCAGTTAACCGACAGTGACGGTGACGGACGATATGAAAACGCGACCGTGTTCGCTGACGGATTGCCGTACCCGAATTCCGCGCTGGCATACAATGGCGGGCTTCTCGTTACCGCGGCGCCCGACGTCTGGTTTTTGAAAGACAATGACGCCGACGGCATTGCAGATGAACGGCGCGTGGTGTTGACTGGTTTCGGCGAGGGCAACCAGCAACTACGCATCAATGGATTGTTCTGGGGACTCGACAACTGGATTTACGCCGCGAACGGCCGCAGCGACGGCACGGTGCGGCGTCCGGAAGATGCGCCGGAATCGGCCATACTCATGCGCCATCACGACCTGCGGTTCAAACCGGATTTCAGCGCCATCGAGCCGATTTCCGGTCTTAGCCAGTTTGGCATTGCGCAGGACGATTGGGGCAACCGGTTTCTTTCGTGGAATACGGTGCCGATTCGCCACATCGCGTTGGAGGAACGTTATCTCACGCGCAATCCCTTGCTTGCGGCAACCGCCACCGAGGCGCTGATTGCGAAGAACGATTTGCGCATCTATCCGATTGTGCCCCCGCAGCAGCGGTTCAACACTGAACCCATTGAATACTGGAACGCGAGCTGTGGCCTCACGATCTACCGGGGCGGTTCTCTCCCCGGATACAACGGAAACGCATTCGTTTGCGAATCGGTCACAAGCCTTGTGCATCGTATGGCGCTCGAGCCCGACGGGCCGACATTTGTCGCGCGCCGGGCCGATGCAGGCAAAGAATTTTTGGCCTCGACCGACCTGTGGTTTCGCCCGGTGAATCTGGCCACCGGCCCGGATGGCGCGTTGTACATTGTCGATTTCGTGCGGGAATGGGTCGAGCATCCGGATTTCGTGCCGCAAGAAATGCGCGACAGCGTCAACTGGCGCAACGGCGACACCCTCGGCCGCATCTGGCGCGTGCGCGCAAAAGACGCCGCGGTGAAGCCCGCGCAAAAGTTGTCCGGCATCGCATCGGCCGGACTCATCACGTTTCTCGACCACGCCAATGCCTGGTATCGCACGCAGGCGCAACGTCTGCTCGTGACGCGCGGAGATGATTCAATCGCGCCCGTGCTCAAAGAACTCGCGCGCGAGGCGTCTACGCCGCAGGGGCGCATCCACGCGCTTTGGACACTCGAAGGACTTGCGGCATTGGACGGCAAAACGCTTATCGCATCGTTAAAAGACCCCGATGCGCGCGTTCGCCGGCAGGCCGTGCTGCTCTGCGAGTCCCGCGCATCGAACGCAACCGTAGAAGCCGCGTTGGCGCGGCTCGTTTCTGACAGCGACGCCGCGGTGCGGTTTCAGGTCGCCGCGACGGCGGGGGCATTGCCGGCCGATGCGCGGCTTCCCATTCTAACTGCGATTGCCGCGACCGATGCGTATGATCCGTGGTTTAGGCTCGCGCTGCTCGGAAGCACGGACACGGACGCATCCTCATTACTCAACGAAGTGCTTGCCGGCCGCGCAAAAGACATTGACAGCTTCGCGTATTCCAGTTTTGATTTTCTCGCGGGACTTAGCGAACTCGTTGGCGCATCGGACAAACCGGACGACATCGTCGCGCTCATCGCGAAAACTTCCAGCGCGCACAGCGTTACCGCCGCGCCGAGTCTCGCCCTGTTGTCAGGTCTCACCAAAGGTCTTGCACGGACAGGCTCGCCATTGCGCGCGCGGCTGGCGACGCCATCCAACGGATTGACTGCTGGAACGGTCGCGGCGCTCCAGCCTGTGTTTGCCAACGCGGAACACGTCGCCAACAGGGAAGGCGCGCGGGATTATCTGCGCGCCGCCGCGGTTGTGGTGATTGGACAACAGCCCGGAGACGAGGCCATCGCGAAGCTGAAAACAATGATGACCTCGAGCAGGAGCGATGTCGTGCGCAACGCCGCGCTGAATGCGCTCGTCAACGGCGGCGACTCGATGGTCACCGCGTCATTGTTGCAGGATTGGAGCGCGTTGAGCGTGCCCGCGCGCCGCCTGTTGGTGTCCAGCATGCTCGCATCGCCGGTAATGGCTGAAATACTGGTCGAAGCCATGGAACAGGGCCGCCCCGCACCGCAAGAGCTCGATGCTTCCGCGCGGGAGACACTAAAGGCGTATCCGGTTGCCGCGTTGCAGGAGCGCGCCGCGATGCTTTTCGTGATCAAGACCTCCCCGGACAAGGAAGAATTGATTGCCCAGTACAAGCCCGTGCTGGACCTCGCAGGCGACAAATCACGCGGCGCGGGCATATTCGCCATGAATTGCATGCCGTGCCACACGGTTCAGGGTATTGGCCAGAAAGTTGGGCCAGACCTCAGTGCTATTGCTACTAAAACAAAAGAGCAGTTGTTGCATGATATCCTCGATCCCAACGCCGAGGTGTCGCCTGATTTCATCAACTACACGATTTCGACGCTGGACCTCGATCTAATCAACGGCGTTATCGGCGCTGAAACCGCAACGAGCGTTACCGTAAAACAGGCGGCCGGCATCGAGGTCACCGTCATGCGTGACAACATCGAAGAGATGTCCGCCAGCACGATGTCACTGATGCCGCAGGGATTGGAGCAGGCATTCGACGTGCAGGGCATGGCAGACCTGCTCGAATTTTTGCATCATTCTGATCGCCGCACGCTGGAAGCGGCGGCCGCAACGGCCACAGTGGCCGCGATGGCGCCGTAAGGGACCAGCCGCCGAGATGTCAGGCAGGACATCCATCCTCGTTGCGCTGAGTGGGGCATTGTGCGTGTTGGTGCTGCTGTTCTGGCCGAAAAGCGCGGAGGCCCCGCGGGTGGACCCGGCCGGTATTCGCCCCGCCACGCCGAAGGAAGCAGTTAAACCCAGTCCGCCGGCAACGGCTGATGAAACCCTTCCGATCCCACAAACAGGTCTTCTTGAAACCGGGATTGTCCGCGCGCTTTCGAGTCATGCAATCGCTGGCGTCGTGCGGAACGAACCCGGCGAGCCGGTCGTCGGCGCCAATGTTGCCGCTTACGACGCGGATACGGGCGAGACGCGCGCAACGGCTGATGCGGATGGCAGATTTGTTCTCGAATCGCTTGATCCCGCAAAAACGTATCGAGTGAGCGCGGTCGCGCCAGGGCATGGCGAATTCGTTTTCGAACAAGTGGTGCCCGGCACGCATAACCTAGAGATTGTGCTTCCGCCGTCCAGCACGGTCCGCGGACGAGTGGTCGACGCGGAAACCAATGCGCCGATTTCCGCGTTCGGGGTGAGCTACTTGCCGGCGGTACCGTCAACGGACGCGGAGTGGGCAGTCGAAAGCATCAATCGAAATGTTGCGTGGCGGTCCGTGCGCAATGCCGGGGGTGAATTCGAAATCGCGGATATTCGCGCCAATGAACCGGTTGCGATTGCGGTGCGCGCTCAAGGCTACAAGCTGGAATTGGTGCGGCTCGCGCCGATTACCCCCGGAAAGTCCAGCACGGATGTCATCGTGAGCCTCGCGGCGGGGGCCACTATTTCCGGGACGGTCGTTACGCCGGAGGATGCTCCCGCGTCGTTTGCCCGCGTGAGCGCGGGGACATCGGAACAGGCGCTGGTCGAAGCAGCGACGACGGATGGCGAAGGCCGTTTTACCATTCACAGCGCGCCGGAAGTTCCGTTGATACTGGTAGCAGACTTTCCGGGATATGACAGCGCGCGCGCGAACGTAACGCCCGTAGCCGGGACGACTACGGAGGTGAGGCTGGTGCTTGCGGCGGGAGGCGCGGTAGAGGGCGTAGTGACGACGGGTGGTGTTGCCGCTTCTCGACAGCGCGTGGTGGCGTCGTTGCAGGCGCGGCCCAGTCAGAATCCGAAGTCGAACGAAACCACGACGGATGCCGATGGCCGTTATGAAATCACTGGACTTCCTGCGGGCCAATACGATGTCATGGCGTACTTCAAAGACGATTCAGCCTCAGACGCCGAACGGATGTTGACGCAACCCGCCGTTGTGGAGGCGGGCGCCACGACTGCTGTCGATTTTTCATTTCAGGCTGCAACAGCCGCCGTGGCAGGCCGCGTCACGATTGATGGCGTACCCACCGCGGATGTGGACATTCAAGGCGTCATAGGCGCCGGCGCTACGCAGACCTTTTTCAGCGCGGTAGTGGGAACGGACGGGGCGTTTCGGGCGGAGCGGCTTCCGGCGGGCGCCGTGTACCTCGAAGTAACAGTGCATATCGATGCCGATTCCGATGTGAAGCGGGTGTTCACGTTTGCGCTTGGCGAAGGGCAGGAAGTGTGGCAGGAAGTCGCGATCAGCAGCGAGACGGCGATCTTTGGGATAGTTCAAGGCCTTGGCGTTGGCGAGGCCGCCGAGGTGCTTGTGGCGCCCGGCACGGTCGCCGTGAATACCCGGAACGTCGAGGAAATGTTGGCGCTCCGGGAGATGGCATCGAGCGTGGTCTCGACGGGCAACGGCGGGGTCTTTCGCGTCCAGGGAATCGACCCCGGCGCATATACCGTGATTGCGATTTCGTTCAACCCCGATGACGATGCGGGCGACCCGATGGCAAGCCTTCGAATTGCGAGCGAATTGGTGTCATTGGAGGAAGGCGAACAACGCGAATTGACGCTGGCGCTGAAATAAATCGGGTAGTCCCGTCAAGAATTGTCAGAAGCATTGACAGATCGCGTGACGTGTGTTAGCGTGACCGCGCTGGGCAAAAAAATACGTTTCTCTGTGTGACCGATGTGTCCGTTGGCCTCTCTCTTCGCGGGGAAGTAAAGGGGGTGTACTGGCAACATTCTGGGCAAGCTGGTGTGTTTTGGTAATTTCGGGTCAACCAAATCAAACATCCAAGGGAGCGTACAATCATGCAGTCTCGGAAATTTTATTTTGCGGCGCTTGCGATAGCCGCATTGGTCTGCTCGGGCGCCGCCCAAGCCCAACTTCCGAATTCAATCGCCGGCCTTGGCGACAGCATCACCCGCGCCGCGCTGTCCGACAATTCCATCGGCGGTCTTGATTACGGACAGCCGCAACATTCGTGGTCAACGGGGTATGAAGCGGGCGATGGTGTAACCAGCCATTATGAACGCATTCTCGCGGCCAACCCCTCCATTGGCGGCAACACCTTCAACCTCGCTGAATCCGGCGCGCAAATGGATGATCTGCCGGGCCAGGCAAATGCCGCGGTTTCCTCCGGCGCACAGTACGTCGTGATCCAAATGGGCGGCAATGACGTCTGTGCTGACAGCACGGCGCAAATGACGACGGTGGCGAGCTACACGGGTAATTTCACGACCGCGTTGAACACGCTGCAGGCCGGACTTCCGGATGCAACAATTCTTGTGACGGAAGTCGTGCGCGTGAAGCGGGTGTATGACGTGGGCCGATTCAACCTCGGTTGCCTGTTGCAGTGGGGTGTGTTCCAGTGGTGCGACAACGTCCTCCGCAACGGCTCGACGCAGCGCAACGCGGCGGATGCGCGCAACATCGAATACAACAACGTGCTCCGCGGCATTTGCGCGCAGCGCGGCCTTCCTTTCGACGACGATGTATTTGAATGGCAGTTCAGCCGTGGCAACCTGAGCGACATCGATTGCTTCCATCCGGACAAGAGCGGCCAACACCTGCTGGCGAACATCACTTACGACGCATCGCGCTTCTAAGCACCTCTGGTATCCGGTGAATACGCAGTAGTTACTTCGCTGGGCCTGCAAGCATTCGTGCTTGCAGGCCCGGATATTTCTGGGACAGCGGACGCATGAAATTAAAATTTTTTCGACTGGCCGGCATGCTTTCGAGCTTCGTCGTATTGCTCTCCTCGCCGGCGCTAGGCGCGCCAAAAGCCGTGCTTGGGATCGAGAAACTTGATTTCGGAACGGTGCTGCGAGGTGACACTGCGGAAAAGACGATACCCATCCGCAATGACGGCGATGCGGCGTACACCATTACCAAAGTGAATTCATCGTGTCCCTGCGTGATCCTCGAAATGCCCCCGGCGGAACTCGCGATGATCGCGCCGGGCGCTACGTACAATTTGCCGGTGCGGTACGATTCAAAAGATCGCATAGGGCCGCAGGGCGCGGTGATCGCAATCATGACGGATGACCCCGCAAATCCGGCGTTGACGCTCGATGTCACAGCGTTCGTTGAATCGTTGGTGGTGGTGCGTCCGCCAAACGGTGTTGTCTGGGGTTACGTGCCGCGCGGAGACACCATCAACAAGAAACTCGAAATTTCGCCAGGAAACTCGAAGAACGACATCGAACTGATCGAGATTACCGTGTCGAATCCCGGCGTGCGCGTGGAGACTGAAAAAATTACGCGAGGCGACGAACGCCTGATCGTCGCGACGTTTACAGTTGCGCCAGAAGTTCCGCTCGGGATTCTGGAATTGGAGGTGGAAGCGCGCGTGCGCGTTGCCGGCGAAGAAGCGCAAATTATCGCGCCACTGCGCGGAGAAATTATTGGCGACGTGTTGGTCACACCGCCCGCGATCATTAGCCCGAAGACGGCATACACCCTTGGCCAGCGCATCTCCGAGATCACCGTCGCTCCCAGCGAGTCCGGCGCACGATTGCCGAAACTGCTCGGTGCAATGGCCATTGGCGCCGTCAAGGCGATCATTGTCCCAACTGCCGAGGGCGCCGCCGTACACAAGATTGCCATTCACGCGGGCGACAACGCGGGCGAAGGCCCGCAGTCAGGCGCCGTCTACGTCATGACGGACAGTGCCGACCAGCCCGTCACGGTCATACCAATATATTTTCGCATGGCGGCATCTGTGATTGCCGAACCGGCCATCCTCACCATCAAACCGGGCGAAACACGAACGGTCAAATTTTCCAGCGGACTCGGGGGACCTTTGAAGATCACCAACATCGGGTTCGAGCAGGACATACTTACCGCCGCGGTAACACAGTCCGAAGCGAATGATGCCAATATCTCCGCATCAGTAACGGTTACGGCGCAATCACCCGCCAACCCCGACCGGCTAACCTCAATCGTAGTGGTGGAAACCGACGTCCCCGGCGGCGCGCGGGTCTACATTCCCGTGGCGGTGCAGCCGTAAATGGAACTACCTGCCATTTTTTTCGCACACGTCTTACTGTTTCGTGCTCGTGCTCGTGCTCGTGCTCGTAATCGAACTTTCCCCATCTGCGCGTAAAAACCGCAAATGCGAGCCGCAGCTTGATCGCAGCACCCCGATCAGGGATTCTTTTATGCCAACGCCATGCAGCAAATGTTTCCATGCCACCAATGCGGCGCCCAGCTTGAATACGAACCCGGCACACACGCCCAGCGGTGCCGGTATTGCGGCGCGGAAAATGTTATTCCAGCGTCCGCGGACGAAATCCATGAGCTCGACTACGTCGACCACCTGAATAACGCCGAACGCACCGCGGAGACCATCGACGTCATTACCGTGAAGTGTGTGACCTGCGGAGCGGAATCCACCAAACCGCCGAACGTCACCGCGGGCAAATGCCCATTTTGCGGCGCGGACATCGTCGCGACGGGCGCATCGAGGAAACAACTCAAGCCAAAGGCGCTGCTGCCGTTCGATATAGATCGGAAAACCGCGGGCAACCTGTTCCGGGATTGGATTCGCGGCCTCTGGTTCGCGCCGAACGAATTGCGACGGCGCGCGCGCCAGGATGCCCCGGTCAACGGAATGTATTGTCCGTACTGGACCTACGACTGCAACACGACGACGGTATACAGCGGCATGCGCGGCGACGACTACTGGACCACGGAGTCGTACACGGCGTTTGAAAATGGACGGCACGTGACCCGCACACGGCAGGTGCGCCGCACGCGTTGGTCGCCCGCTTCCGGCACGGTGTTCAATCAGTTCGACGACGTGCTGGTCGTGGCGAGTAATTCCCTTCCGCGCGAATATGCACACGAACTCGCGCCGTGGGACATGCAGCACCTCGTGCCGTATCAGGCCGGGTATCTCGCCGGGTTTGGCGCGGAAAGTTATCAGGTCGATTTGCGCGGCGGCTTCGAACTCGCGAAGGCGATCATGGCTTCGGCGATCCACGCCACGATCTGCGCGGACATCGGCGGCGATCATCAACGGGTGACATCAACTGCATCTCAATACGACAACATTACGTTTAAGCACATCTTGCTGCCGATTTGGATTAGCGCGTACCGCTACCGCGGAAAGGTTTTCCGGTTCCTCGTGAACGCGCGCACGGGCGAGGTGCAGGGGGAGCGGCCCTGGAGCTGGATCAAGATCGCGCTGGCGGTTATCGCGTTGACAGCGGTGGTAGGGATAATTGTGTTTTTGTCGGCCGGGTCGCGCTAGGCGTTCGATCACTCACAGATTCTCCAACATCCCGGCCAACGCATCCACCCAAACAGGATGCGCGTTCAAACACGGAATAAACGCAAACGCTTCGCCGCCCGCCGCAAAAAAATCGTCCTTTGCGCGCATGCCGATTTCCTCGAGCGTTTCGAGGCAATCCGCGGTGAACGACGGGCATGCCACCGCCAGCCGCTTGATCCCCTTCTTCGCGAGTGCGGGCACGACTTCATCCGTAGCGGGTTTGATCCACGGATCGCGACCGAGCCGCGACTGAAACGCCACTGAATACTGCCCATCCGCCAGCCCCAGTTGCGCCGCGAGCAATCGGCTCGTGGCCATGCAGTGCGCGCGATAACAATGCTGATTGGCATCGACAATGGCATTGCAACACGACGCGCTTGCCAGACAATGCCCGCCGGTCTTGTCGCTCTTTTTCACGTGTCGCTCGGGCAGGCCGTGATAACTCAACAACAGCAGGTCGGGCTTGAACGCGTCCAACACCGGCGCACACACGGCGGCCCAAGCATTGATGAACCCAGGGTCGGCGTAGCACGGCGGCAACACTGAAATCGGCGGCACGTTCCAAAGTTTCGCCGCGCGACTGTACACCACTTCCAATGCCGAACCGTTCGCGGCCGAAGAATATTGCGGAAATAGGGGAGCGGCGATAAGGCGGTCGACGCCTTTGGCAAGCAACTCGTCAAAACCGGATTCAATCGAGGGCTTTCCGTAGCGCATCCCGATGGCGAACTCGATTCGAGGCATGCGTTCCTTGAGCGCCGCCGCCAGGTCGAGGGAATTCGCAATCAATGGAGAACCGCGCCCGGTCCAAATCTGGCTATAGGCGTGCGCGGAATTTTTCGGACGCGTGCGGAGAATCACAAGGTTCAACAACAACCAGCGGACAACGGGATTAATGTCCAGCACGCGCGGGTCCGACAGAAATTGCCGCAGATACACCCGCGTCTCTTCCGCGCGCGGGGCATCCGTGGTGCCCGTGTTAATGAGAAGTACGCCGATTTTTTCGTTGCCAGTCAAAGCAAGCCTCTCAGGGGACTGTCACCGGCAGCGCGTTCTGGCTGCCGGTGGCTGTCCCCGTATTGCCGTATGTCCGGGACATTGTATTCACCGCCGCATCAACGCCGGCAATGCCCCATACAACCGCATCAACCATTTTGTCCTCCAGTAAAAAAACACATCCGGTTCGCGATCATTGATTGCGCGCGCGATGCGGCGCGCAACTACGTCCATCGAAACGCGGCCCGGCCCATCGCCGACACCCATCAACGCCACGTTCACACAATGAATGCCGCGCGGCCCGAGTTCAGCGCGTAACGCCTCGGACATTGCGTTCACCGCGGACTTCGACACACTGTACACCGTTTGCGCGCGGTTCGGTTTGAAGCCCGCCAGCGAGGAAATGTTCACAATCGTCCCGTTGCCGCGGCTGATCATGGATGGCGCGATCAAGCGGGTTAGCTGCAAAGCGCCGATTACGTTCACGCGCAAGAGGTGATCTATCTCGTCGAGGGCCGTGTCGAGCAGGGGTTTTGAAGTAACGTCAGCCGCATTGTTGATCAACACATCGGGAGATGCACTTGCTGCGTCGAGGTGCTCCACCAGCCTCTTGAGCGACGCCGCATCCGCAAGGTCCGACGATTGCCAAGCCGCCGCCCCAATTTCCGCTGCGAGCGATTCGAGTCTCCCGCTGTCGCGCGCCGTCAACGCCACGCGATAGCCTCGCCCGGCGAAATGTGTTGCGAGTCCGCGCCCGACAAGGCCCGTAGCGCCCGTGATCAACACGCAGGACGACATAACGGTCATGGGCTTTTCTTTCGCGCGACGATAACAAACTTGTTCGGCACGTCGCGAAACCAAAAGGCAAGGCCAAGCACAAACGGCGCTTTCAACGCGCGCTGCCACATCGGAAACGTGCGGCGCTCGATTTGTTCGCCGGTGATGTGTATCGGGGCGCAGGAACAGGCATAGCCGCATTCATCGAGTACAGGCAGCAGCTCGTCCGGGTTTATGGCCGGCTCGTTATTAAATGGCGCGACACGCAACGGCGAGTCCGGGGCTTGGGTGACGCGCACAAAGGGATTTCGCGCATCCGGCTCAACGATGACCAACGAGCCGCCGGACCGCAACACGCGGTGCGCTTCGATCAGCAACGGAGCCCAACGGACTTCAAGATGGTGCAACACGTCCACGCAATAGACGGTGTCAAACGAGCCATCGGCAAAAGGCAATCCGTCCTGCGCGTCCGCGACAATCGCAGGCACGCCGCGCGACGCGCTTAACTGTGCGCACCGCGCCGACACGTCGAACCCCATGATCCGCCCGCCCGTAAATGCGGCGGCAATTGCGCCGTCGCCGCAGCCTATGTCCAATGTGCGGCCCTTTTGCGGGACAATGCCGTCGAGCATGCGCAAGGATTCGGCAGGATAGTCGTAAAGTTTTGCGCCCGCGGCGAGACGGTCAAACAACACTGCCTGGGGACGTTTCACGCGCCGGGTTTCCTGCCAACGTAGAGGATTGCGTCGCCGCGAAATCGCATGAGGAACCGGTGCATGCCGCGCGGAAACAGGTTCCCGGCCACGAACAGATTGTGGTTATACGGACACAATTCCAAAGTTTCCATGCCATGCGTTTCAAAAAGGAATCTCATTGCGTCCCGTGTGAATGGCCGTTTGTGCGTAATATCGTTCCAAAAGCGAAAACCATATTTCATAATATCCGGCACGGTAATGAACACGATGCCGCCGGGTTTCAATACGCGGCGAAGTTCGGTTGCGATCTTTTCGGGACACCCCAAGTGTTCGAGCGTGCTGGTCATCGCAAGAAGGTCGATCGAGTTTTCCGCGAGCGGAATGAAGCCCCGCTCCATATCCGACAGAATAAAATCGATACCCTGCTCCCGCAATTCCTTTGCGTAATGCGCATCGAAATCCAGCGCGATTCGCTTGCGAATCGCGGGCGATTTGTAGCTGAGAAACCAGCCGTTCCACGCCCCGCAATCGAGCACGGTGAGGTTTGTGCGGGACGGAAAGAACTCGTCCAGCACCCACTTCAAGGACCAGATTTTATGGCTCGTCTGGCCAAGTTGTTGTGCTTTTCGCGCGAGAAGACCGACGAACCAACGCTGAAATGCGTTGGTTTCTTCGAGGCAACACCGCTCGTAATTTTTTGCGTAATCCATGTGCCGGTCACTCGATCCGCGTTCGGGCCGTAATCCTAATTATCCGCGCGGAGGTAATCGAATTTATTCTGTGCCGCCGCCCCATGCGTACACGGTTATATCGCTGTTCGACGCTTCGTCGATCTTTTGCATGTTCGCCTCGACCCACGCAAGGTCTTCCGCGAAGAACGGCCATATGTGGAAGCGGCGCGTTTCCGCGATAAAAAACCCGCGCGGGTTCTCCCGCACATAGCCCTTCAATTCATTGAGCGTCTTCATGCCATCCATGCCCGATTCGATGTACTCCCAGACGATCACCCGGCTCGGATACCAATTATCGACACGGCCCACGTAATACAGCGCGGTAATGTAAGTCGTGCAAACCACGACCGCGCCGCCGGAATGCTCACGCACGTAGGCGCACGGTTGCCGCCATTGTGGATGGTGCGTTGCCAATGTTGTGTTGCCGCCTTTGGCGATTTCGAGACAATCGGCCACGAGGCGGTACTGGGTGAGGGCGAGTCGCGCCGCAAATAACAGGAGCAGCGTCGCGGCGGCCATGCGCCACGCAGACTGTTTGGATGTCCGGATGAACATTGCGAGGCGCACGGCTGCGTACGCGCTTGCGGCAACGTAGAAAGGGTATGCGAAAAACAAGAAACGGTATCGTCGGTGGTTCGCGATTCCGAAATTGAGGATCAATAACGGAATCAGAAATGCCAAGGCGATGAACAAGCCGTGCCGGTCTCTACGCGCGAGCAGTAGCGCGAAACTCGCGCACGCGAGCACGAAAAAGCCGCTGCCGAGGTTCAGCGTGTAGAAGCGGAAATAATAAAAAGCGTCGGATTGATCGTGATCAATTAAATCATCGGGCCGCGCGCCGGATTGGAGCGCTTCGGCAAAAATCGCGTCATGCTCGGCTTTGGGCAGCGTGACGTAATAGCCCGCCAGCGTTGCGGCGCCCAGGACTGCGCAAAGCACGGCGAGCGCGGTCCAACGCGAGCGCAACTGTCGATCCCGCAGCCACAGACAGGCCGAGTACGCGCCGATCGGCGCAAGAAAAAAGATCGTCTGCGGGCCAGCCAACAGTCCCGCGATGTAAGCAACGCACACTGCCGCGCCCCATTTCACGGCGCCGCGCGGCGTCGAGGCTTCGCCAAAGCGCCATACGGCGAGCATGGTCGCGAGGTAGACAGTCTGGTGCAGCATATAAAACCGCGCTTGCCGCGCCCAGGCCAATTGCCACGGCGACCATGCGAGCAGGAGCACGGTAAGCGCGGCTGCGGGGCCACCGATTAACGGTCGCAATACGCGATATGTTAGGACGATATTGACGACGGCAAATACGGCGGAAATTGAACGCGCCGCGGATTCGCCATCGCCGAAAATGGCTATCACGCCCGCCAGCAAATAATTGAACAACGTGCCGTTCGTGAACAGGCGGCCACTGAGTAAAAGCGGCTTGCCGGTTTCCAGAATTTCTTTGCCAACGAAGAGATGGATTAGTTCATCGTGCCAAAGGCTGGGTCCGCCGAGGTTCGCGAACGAAAGCGCGGCGGTCGACAGGACCGCGAAGCCCACGGCGCACATTTCCAGGGTGGACGTTTTCGTCGCCGCGAAGTTAACGCTCCCGGTTCGTTCATGCACGGGTCTTTTCAACCTCTATGGAAATCATGCTTCCCTTCATGAAAAAGCAGATAGCGTCTTCACATTTTCCCAGCGCAAGAAATGGAACGAGCACCGCCTCTTTCATCCAATATAGCCAAGCTGGCGGCGTGCTTTTCGTATCGCCAACCGCGGGATTGCCCGACATGCCCATCGCTCGGGCGATAAAGAACTGCGCATCCGACACATTACTTTCGATTACACGGCCCTGATATGTCACGCGGCGGATATGCATGTTCTCCGGCAACAATGTAGCAATTTCGTCGGCTTCGTACCCCGTTACGACGTGGTCGTCGGGGTCCAGGCGCAATCCCAGCCAGGTCCCAATGCGCATCGCATGCCATTGCGATGGACACGATACGCGCAGCATACCGCCCGTTCGCAGGACTCGCGCGCATTCGTACAACAACACCCCAGGCTCGGCGAGGTGTTCGATAATATGCGATGCAATCACGACGTCGAACGCCGCATCGCGAAAAGGGAGCCGGAGAGAATTCGCCTGTACGCCATTGGCGCGAACCACCGGCTGGGCGCGTTCTGCCGTTTGGCCCAGCGTCTGCAATGCGCCATGCGACAAATCACACGCCGTGACGCGAAACCCGCTCCAGCCCGCCAGCAACACGTTCGCGCCGCCGCCCGTGCCCGCATCGAGCATATTTGTGAAACCGCGCACGCGCATGCGCAAAAGAAACCGCCGGACCGTTCCGATGCCCATGCGCGCGCCGAAATGCCAGAAGGGCATGAAATCGCGCGGAAGCCGGTATGCTTCGAACAAATCCCCTTCCCCCAAATATCCCGCGTTTCGACCTAATCGTAATCTTCCTCGTAATCGTAATCGAGCTTTCATTCGATTACGATTACAAAATATCTGTACGGCAACCGCATAAAATAACGGAGGCGCGGGTTTGGAAACCCGCGTGGACTAAATAACACATGAATGTAGTCGAACTGGATTATGAACTCCCTGATGATCTGATTGCGCAGCAGCCCGCCGATCGACGCGATGCCGCACGGTTGTTGGTGGTGGACCGCGCCACGGGGAAATTGCACTGCGATGTGTATTCCAACATTGCCTCCTATCTGCGCGCTGGCGATTGCATGGTCGTGAACGAAACGCGGGTCATTCGAGCGCGGCTGCACGCGGCACGGCCGAGCGGGGGCAAGGCGGAGATTTTTCTTCTGCATGAGATTGCGCCGGGCGAATGGGAGGCGCTTGTGAAGCCGTCTGCGAAGATTCTGCCGGGCACGACACTGCGCATTGGGCCCGTGCGAGCGACCGTCGGGGACCGCATTGGCAGTGGGCGCCGCCGGGTGGTCTTCAACAAGCCGGATGTGTTGAAAATATTGGAACAATCGGGTGAAGTGCCTTTGCCGCCGTATATTCAGCGAGATAAAAGCGATCCCTCCGATGCGGAGCGGTACCAGACTATTTACGCGCAATCGCCTGGCTCGGTTGCCGCGCCGACGGCCGGATTGCACTTCACGGAGGACGTGTTTCGCTCACTCGACGCGAAGGGCGTAAAACGCGCGACGATAACGCTCCACGTCGGCTATGGCACGTTCAGTCCTATCCGCACCGATCGTGTGGAAGACCACGTGCTCGAACCGGAATCGTTTATGGTACCGCAAGCCACAGCGGATATTGTCAATGCGACACGCGCCGCGGGAGGACGGATCGTCGCGGTTGGCACCACGACGACGCGGGTCCTCGAGTCTCAGGGCCGCGATGGAGTGCTCTTTGCCGGCGAGGGCGAGACGGCGCATTTTATTTACCCGCCGTATGCGTTCAGCATGGTGGACGCGCTGCAAACGAATTTTCATTTGCCGCGCAGCAGCTTGTTGGCTTTGGTGCATGCGTTCGCCGGGAGCAATCTCGCAAGGAAAGCGTATCGAAAGGCGATTGCCGAGCGGTTTCGTTTTTATAGTTATGGCGACGTGATGCTGATTCTATAAGACGCTACATTGGTTCTTCGTCGGTTTCACTCTTTCGATCGATCTCGTGTTTTTTGAGGCGATATTGCAGCGTTTTGTAGGTGAGGCCGAGCAGTTCGGCGGCTTCCTTGATCGAGCCGCCACTGCGCGCCAACGCCTGGCGGATGAGTTCCTGCTCGAGCTCTTCGAGCACGATCCCGCCGGGGGGCAGCGCGAACATTCCAGATTCTGGCACGTGAACCCGCAGTTTTTCCGGCAGGTCGGCTTCGTGTATGACGTCGCCGTCTGTGAGGATGTACAGTTGCTCGAGCGTGTTCTCGAGTTCGCGCACGTTGCCCGGCCACCGGTACCGGCGCATGGCGTCAAGCGCGTCCGGGCCTACCGTCGGGCAGGCTTTGCCGACGCGTGCTGACAGTTTTTCGCGAAAATGGCTGATAAGCAACGGCAGGTCACTTAACCGTTCGCGCAGCGGCGGCAGATGAATCGGCAATACGTCGAGGCGAAAATACAGGTCTTCGCGGAAACGGCCATCATCGACTTGCTTGCGCAAATCGGTATTCGTGGCGGCGACGACGCGCACGTCCACCTTCCGGGGAGTGGTCGATCCGACGCGTTCTACGATGCCGTCCTGCAAGACCCGCAAGAGTTTCGCCTGACTTTCCAACCGCATGTCGCCGACTTCATCGAGAAACAGCGTGCCTCCGTTGGCAACTTCAAACTTGCCGGAACGGCTTGCCTCCGCGCCGGTGAAGGCGCCCTTTTCATGGCCGAACAATTCGCTCTCGACGAGGGTGTCGGGGATTGCCGCGCAGTTGACCACGGCGAAAGTCTTCTTTGCGCGCGGACCCGAAAAATGGATGTGGCGCGCGACCATTTCCTTCCCAGTGCCCGATTCGCCGAGAATGAGGACGGTGCTGTTTACATTGACAGCTCGCTGGATAATGTTGAACACCTTCTGCATCGCGGTGCTCTCGCCGATAATGTTGCCAAGAGAAACGGAGGTGGTTACCAACTCCCGCAACTGTGTGTTCTCGCGCTTGAGTTGGCCCCGTTCGATGGCGCGTTCAATGGTGACGAGCAACTCATCCTTATCGAACGGCTTAGCTAGGTAGTCGGTCGCGCCTTCCTTCATTGCGTTGACGGCGGTTTGAACTGTAGCGAAGGCAGTCATAACGACGACTTCGAGTTCCGGACGGAGCCGTTTGGCCTGTTTGAGCAGCTCAAGTCCGTCCATCTCCGGCATGCGCATATCGGTCAGCAGCACGCCATACGAATCTTCGCGCAACGCCGCCAGCGCAGCCTTCGCGGACGCCGCGGTGCTGACCTCATACCGCGACGCTTTCAGGATGTCATGGATAATCAGACGTTGCGTGTCATCGTCTTCCACAATCAGAATGGCCGGTTTCATTTCGCAACCTTATGCCGCAATGGCAGCGTGACGAGCGCCTGGCATCCCAGACCCAGGGAGCACGAGAGCGAGACGCCGCCGCCGTGTTCTTCCACGATGCCGCGGGTGATGGAAAGGCCAATGCCGGTGCCCGTGGATTTCGTCGTAAAGTACGGATCGAATGCGCGCTCCGCAACGTCTTTCGTCAGCCCCGGACCATCGTCGCGCACTTCGACGTGGTATGCGTCCTCTGTGATTCGCGAAATGACCCGCACGCGCCCGCCGGACGAGCAGGCCTCCACCGCATTGATAATGACGTTGATAATCGCGCGCTTGAGCTGCTTCGGATCGACCTCGAGCTGAAGATCGCCCGCGCCAAGTTCTGTTGTGATGCGAACGGCGCGGGTTTCCGCCTCGGCGGTGACGAGCCGAACGCACTCTTCGATCAACGCGTCAATGCGCACAGCTTCTGGTTGAAGTTCACGCTCCTTGGCGAGCGCCAGGAAGCCGGAAACAATTTCTTCGAGGCGATCTACTTCCCGGCGAATGGTGCGCAACTGTTGCGCTGCGCCATTTTCGGCGCCGCCTTCCTCGAGCGTGTCAATGGCATGGCTCGAGAGGAGTTTGATCGCGTTCAACGGATTGCGCACGTCGTGCGCGACACCGGCGGCGAGCGAGCCTAGCGCGGAAAGGCGTTGGGCCTGGCGCAGGTTCGATTCTATTTGTTCCTTGTCGCGAAGTGCATCGACCATACGATTAAAGGTTTGTTCGAGCGCGAGGACTTCTCCGTAGTTTCGCTTGATCTCGACGGGGGCGAGTTCGCCGGCGCTGATGCGCGCGCAGGTTTTCGATAGTTCCCGCAAGGGACGCAGAGAGTTCACGATGAAATAAACCATGAGCCCTAGCGCTATCAGGAACGCGGCGGACAACAGCGCGATGTAACGGTTCGTGAACGCCGCAAACATGACGTCCTGCGCCGGAATGGTCGATTCAATCAGTAGGGCGATTGGGGGAACGCCGTCTTGGCGGAGCGTATGGCGGCCCGAAATGCGGATACCGTCGTCCGTAATTTCGGTTGTGACTTCCGTGCTCTGCTCCGATGGCCCAGAAGGGACGATATTCAGGCGCGCACCCGGATACTTGCCTTCGAGATCGCGGCGCGCGGAATCAATGTTTTCCATTTCGTCCGGATGCGTTTCGAACCACACACGAAAATCGTTGACCATCTGATAGGCCTGGTTCTCGTACTCGTGCCGGACTTCCTTCAGGAAATGAACGGCCAACACGTAAACCGACCCCAACAGACATAAAAGCAATACCACGCACAACGCTACGACCCGCGCGATGAGCGAATTCGACCAGTGGACCCTGGATATGGCTGGGTCATCGGAGGCCATGCGCGTTATCCGGCGCCGTTCGGCGGCGCGCCGGCGAATGGGTCCTCTTCGCCATTCAGGACCCGCATCACGTGTTGAATATCATCCCAGACGAGCTTCTTGTCAGCAGGATTTCGCAACAGGTACGCCGGATGATACGTTACGCGCAGAGGAATTCCGTGATAAGAGTGCCACCTCCCCCGAAGCCGGCCGGTCGCCTCGTTCTTTCTAAGTAGTGTGTTGGCGGCATGTTTTCCCAGCGCGCATATAACTTTGGGTTTTATGAATTCAAGCTGCCGCACCAGGTAGCCTTCGCACAACGCCTTTTCCGACGGCAAAGGATCGCGGTTATTTGGGGGACGGCATTTAAGCACGTTACAAATGTATACGTCTTCCCTCCGCAACTTCATGCCTTTCACGATGATGTCCGTGAGCAATTCGCCCGCCTTCCCCACAAATGGCACGCCTGTGCGGTCTTCCTCGGCGCCCGGCGCTTCGCCGACAAAAGCGACGCCTGCGCGCGCGTTGCCATCGCTGAAGACGGTTTGCGTCCGAGTCTCGCACAGGGCGCACCGGCGGCATTCGCTGACAATGCGCGCCAAGTCATCCAGGGACGCGACGGCGTCGAGATTTAATGGCTCGGGTGGTTCGAACAGCACGGCCGGTGATTCCGCGACGGGGGTAAAAAACGCCGCCGTTTCCGGCGAAAGCGCGATGGTTCCCCGCTTGGGGTGGGCGGCGCGCGCCACCAGTTCGCGGGTCTGACCGATGATTTGGGTAAGCAACTCGGACGATGTCACGGCAAGATACTCCAAACCAGTGGATGATACCATGCGAAATGCATGCCACGCATGCCTTTCGAGACGCACGGTTAAATGTTGCGCATAAAAGCCCGTGTTTGATACGCTATCGGTGCGCGTGGCTGGCCGCTAAGGTTTTTCCATTATTTCGAGAGGGTCAAGCGGGCGAATTTTGCCTGCGCGCAACCGGGTCGCAAACTGTTGAAGCAATTGTAGGGTGGCTGAGTAGTGATAGAACGCACTTTTGTGATGGTCAAACCCGACGCATTCGGGCGCCGGTTGAGTGGCGAGATTATTGCCCGTTACGAGCGAAAAGGGCTTAAACTTGTAGCGATGAAGTTACAGGTGGTTTCCGCGGCGCTCGCCGAGGAACATTACGCCGAGCACAAGGGCAAAAAATTTTACCCCGCTTTGGTGGGCTTTATCACGTCGGGCCCAACCGTGCAGATGGTGTGGGAAGGCGAGAATGCCGTAGCCGCGGTGCGCAAGATGAACGGCGCGACAAACAGCCAGGAAGCGGAACTCGGGACGGTGCGTGGCGACTACGGGCTTACGGTGCAAAATAATCTTGTGCATGCGTCCGACTCGGCGGAGACCGCGGCGCGCGAGATAGCGATTTATTTTCGGACGGAAGAGCTCATTTCGCACACCATGCCGGACGAAATGTGGATGTTAAACGACTGATTTTAGAGGGCGGGTTTTCAACCCGCCATTTGAAGATGCCGCCCGTGTTCGCATTCTGGACCGGGCGATACGCATGAACGACTGGTAACAAGGAGGCCATCATGGCAGGCGGAAGAAAAGTGCGGCGCGCAAAGATCGCCAAGCACAAGCGCAAGAAGCGCCGTCGCGCGAACCGTCATAAGAAGAAATAGCGGGCGGGCGTGGCGCCATTAGGTTCCGTGAGTTGCCGTAGCCGCTATTGTCCTGGCGGCATTCCGGCGGTGCTCAAGAATCCGATGGATCGCTAACGCCCACGACCGTGGAGGGGACCGCCATGGCGGATGAACCCAAGATTTTCATCGACGAGGACTGGAAATCCCAGGTCCAGCGCGAGAAAGAAGAAGCCCGGCAGGTGACCGAGTCCGTCGCGCCCGAAGTGGCGGCCGGAACCGGGAACGTGCGCCCGGACGAGGCGACTTTTTCCTCGTTGATCCAAAGCCTTGCAACGCAGTGCGCGTTTGCGTTGGGCCTGATCGCTCCGCGCGACTCGCAGGAAGTCATCGTCGACGTTGTGGAAGCAAAATTCTGCATCGACACCTTGATGATGCTGCGGGGCAAGACCAAGGGGAATTTGTCGCCCGAAGAAGAGGGGCTGCTCACCACTACCGTCGGTGAATTGCAGCAGATTTACGTCGTCCGCGCGCAGCAGGTCCAGGACGCCGCCCTGAAGCAGGCGGGTATCGACCTTACGAATCCGGGCAAGCACTAAGCGCCCGAGCGCGTGCACGTACGAGGAGAAACTGGAATGCCGGGCTATGTGATCGTGGGGATGCAGTGGGGAGACGAAGGCAAGGGCAAAGTCGTCGATTACCTCACCAGCCAGGCCGATATGGTGGTGCGCCACCAGGGCGGCAACAACGCCGGCCACACGGTTGTCGTCAACGGCAAGCAGACGGTGCTTCACTTAATCCCGAGCGGTATTTTGCATGAGGGCACGGTTTGCGTCATTGGAAACGGGACCGTGCTTGACCCGGAAGTCCTTTGCAAGGAACTCGACAATCTCGACGCGGCAGGGTGTAATTACCCGGGCCGGCTATTCATATCGAGCGGCGCGCACTGCATCATGCCGTATCATCGCGTGCTCGATCGCGCACAGGAAAAATTTCGCGGCGCCAAAAAAATTGGCACGACGGGCCGCGGAATTGGACCGGCCTACGCCGACAAGGCGGACCGGTTCGGAATACGGTTCGCCGACTTTGTCGATCCGGATGTATTCGCGCAGAAGCTCAAAGATGTCCTCGCGTATAAGAACACGATTCTGACGGAATCGTTTGGCGAGGAAGCATTGGATTTTGACACGGTGTACACGAGCTACAGCGTGTGCGCCGGCCGGTTGCGGCCATTTGTCGCGGATGCGGTAAGCATGGTGCATGACGTATTGGGACAGGGCAAGCGCGTGATGTTTGAAGGCGCGCAAGGTTCAATGCTCGACCTCGATCACGGCACGTTTCCCTATGTCACCAGTTCGACCACGTTGTCTGGCGGCGTGTGCGCGGGCGCTGGAGTCGGGCCAACGTCAATCACGGGCGTTATTGGCATTGTGAAAGCGTATTCGACGCGCGTCGGCGAGGGGCCATTTCCGACAGAGCTGCTGAACGGCACCGGCGATCTCCTTCGCACGACCGGCCACGAATTTGGCGCCACCACCGGACGCCCGCGGCGCTGCGGCTGGCTCGACGCTGTGCAATTGCGCCGCGCGGTGCAGTTGAACGGGGCCACCAATGTTGTGCTCACGAAACCCGACGTATTGGGAGTGCTCGACGTTATCCAGATTTGCATCGCGTACGAAGTGGATGGAAAACACACAAAGGTTTTTCCGGCAGAGACCGCGAAGCTCGCGGGCGTGAAGCCCATATACGAAGAAATGCCAGGCTGGCAGAGCGATATTTCGCCGTGCCGCACGTGGGACGAGTTGCCGATCGAGGCCCGCAATTATTTTGAACGCATCGAAGACCTGATCGATGTGCCCGTGAGCCTGATTTCGGTCGGTCCCGGCAGAGAGCAGACAATCCTGCATCGGGACCCCTTCGCGCGGTAAAGCGCACCAAGCGCGATCCGAAGGCGCGTCATGGATTACGCCTGCGGGTTTTCCCGTTGCTTGGCGATCATTGCTTCCAGGGCCTGCCATCCGTGAAGTTGGGCGGCTGTGAGGCTGGGATTCGTGCCCTGTGCCGTGCGGTGTCTGACGGCACGCAGCCAGCGGCGGGTGGCGCGCGGTAACTGGACCTTTGCATTCACGACGAGGCCGGTAACTTTTTGGCGTTGATGCCGGCGCAGGATTCGGCGTTTCTTGTGTTCGTGAAGGGTGTACCCCACATCCTTAAGTGTGAGCCGCGTGGTGCTGAGAATCATATTGATCTCGTCCTCATCATCGCGAGAAAACGAAATCGTAATGTCGTCGGCATATCGCGTGTAAGCGGCGTCTACCGTCTTTGCGAGGGCGGTCAAGGCCGCGTCGAGTCCGTGGTTGACGAGATTGCTCAGGCGTGGGCTCGTTGGCGCGCCCTGCGGCAGACCTCCGCCGTGTGTGCAGAGTTTCGTTAACAGGGCAGCGGCTTCGCGGTTCCAGCCGATGAAACGAAAGTAATCTTCCACGCGCGCGGCAGTGGTGTTGGTGAAGAAATCCATGACATCCATCTTTACCACGACCATTTGTCGCACGTGGCACGCCGCGTTAGTCACAATGGAATGTCCGCGCTCGAATCCGACGGCGTGGGGATGCGCGCGCAGCCGCGTGAGAAGGCGTCGAAGGATAAGCCGCTGGATGCGTTTCAGTTCTGGTTGTGGCGCGAGAATCTGGCGTTGGCCACCTGTCCGTTTGGGGATAAAAAACTCATGGTAGGACGGTGTGAAGTTAATCAATTCGGTTGCACTCAGGCCCAGGCGCGTGGCCAATTCTTCCACCGTTAGCCCGCTGCCCTTAAAGAGCTTCTTGAAGAACGACATGCTCCCGCTCCCTCTCCGCGTATCCATCGGAAAACGGATGCCGGACACGTGCCCGGCATCCGTCTTGCCTTGCTACTCGATTGAGTACTGGTGATTCTCGGACGGCCCAATAAGACCTGGCCGGCGAAACGCCGGCCTGCGCAATTGAATGCGCCACCAAGGCAAGTGTCAATAGCGTAGGAGGTGGCGTGGGAAGAAATCAATGGTGAAAGTTTCAGGTCAGGGCAAATGCAATTGGCCGCGCGCAGCGCCTTGGACTGCGGCGTGTCAGCGCCGCTTTTACTTCGGATACCCAAGATGCCTTGGCCGTGGCGCGTTGGCATCTGGTACACTCGCGCGCAATGTTTAACGGGAAAAAGATCGTCGTTGTAATGCCGGCGTACAACGCCGCGCAAACGCTGGTGAAAACCTATGAAGAGGTCATGGCGCAGGGCGTGGTAGACGAGGTAATCCTCGTCGATGACGCGAGCAAGGACGACACGTCGGCGATCGGAAAGTTATTGCCCCATGTGACGGTACACACTCATCCAAGCAACCGGGGCTACGGCGGCAACCAGAAAAGCTGTTACCGCCTTGCGCTCGAACACGGCGCGGACATTGTCATCATGGTCCACCCGGACTATCAGTACACGCCGCTGCTGATTCCAGCGATGACTTCGATCATCGCGAATGGCCTTTACCCCTGCGTGCTGGGCTCCCGCATTTTGGGGGGCCATGCGCTGCACGGCGGCATGCCGGTGTGGAAATATGTGTCGAACCGTTTCTTGACCTTTGCGGAGAACGTGCTATTGGGCGCGAAACTTTCGGAGTATCACACGGGGTATCGCGCATTCTCGCGGGAGATTCTTGAGGCGCTGCCGCTGGAATCGAATTCTGACGATTTTGTTTTTGACAACCAAATGCTCGCGCAAATTCTGTGGAAAGGCTTCGATATCGCGGAAGTGACGTGTCCGACGAAGTACTTCGAGGAGGCGTCGTCGATAAATTTCCGGCGGAGCGTGCGGTATGGATTGGGTTGCCTGAAAACGGGTCTGGAGTTCCGGCTGACGAAACTGGGGCTGATACGGTCACGATTGTTCCCGCGGTAAGCTGGAGAATTCTAACGGTAGTGCGCTTTCAGCGCGGCTACGTAGGCTTCGGCGTAGCGTTCGCGCCACCACGGTTGCGAGGCCCATTTGCAGTCGATGGGGTTCGTGAGGTTTGCGCACTCGACAAGCACTTTGGTCGGCACGAGGGTGTTGCGCAGGACTGCGGGGACATACTGTTTTCCCCCGGATTGCCGGATCACATTTCGAATGGGATCCCCGACGCTATGCCGTTTAATCCGCGCCTTGCCCAATTCGTCCAACAGCGTTGCCGCAAAATTGCGCGAGAGGGCTTCGTCCCGGCGGTGCTCAACAGACGTTGACTTTACCTCCGGCGATTCCTGCACCTCCACATAGCGGCCGTAGACCGCCATCGAGCCGCCACGCTCGTTTTCGCGCCGATGCGCGGCACCGGGGATATAGACCATTGTTCCCCGCAGGCGTCCGTCGAATAGCGCGTCAAAATGGATACTGGTGAATATTATTTTGCGCGGATCGGCGCCGCCGTTCACTTCGCGCCGGTAGATGGAGTTTGCAAGGTACCATCGGAGGTTCGCGGAGACCTTTGCATCCGCATTGGGATAATTCGGCGTGACGAGGACCTTCTCGTCAGAGTCCGACGGGAAATGCTCCGTATCCACCGGCTCGAAGCCCTGGTCCGGATCAAGCATGGTCATGTGGACTTTGGCGCGGGTTTGCGTTTGTAGCAGGCGCCTGATCCGGCACGCCACGTCGTAGGTCACTTCGTCTTCGTAAATCGTAAAACCGTTCTTCGTCGCGCTCGTGCCTTTGTCCTTGCCGCCATGACCCGAATCTAGGATAACGACGACGCCTTCGAGGTCTTTCGTGCGCACTTGACCGCGCAGACGATTGGCTTCGGCGAGGATGGACTCATACTCCTGGCGATCTGGATTAGACTCCGGTTTGAATCGATCCGCAAGCAGGTCGATGGGAATGTATATCTCCGTGCCCGGATCCATGTCCGTGACGTCGTTGATGAGACTTTCTTTTTGAATCACGTCGCACGCGCGCAGGATATCCACGTTCTCGCGGATGTCCGTGAACCGCACAACGACCGCGGTATACAAGGCTTCACCGGGTTTCAAGCGGTACACGGCATAACTATCCCGTTCGCGCTTGGTGAAACTGAGCTGTGCGGCGAGGTCGCCGAGATTCTCCTGTTCCTCCGGAATTACCGGGCCTTCTTCAATCGCTGGAAGCCGTTCGGTTGTAGGTTCACGCATGACTTCAACCAGGAGGTCGAAAGGAATGATCACTTCCTGACCGGGATTGAGCACGCCGCCCTTAATGTCATTTAGTTGCGCGATTTTTTCGTGATTGTTCCCTGATCCTGTCAACCATTCCGCGATCGCCCATAACGTCTCCCGTTCACCGCCATTGAGAATGGCGACGTGGCGCCAGCCTTTTTCATCGACGATGTCTTGCCGGAACAATGCCAACAACGTGTTCCGTTGGGTTTGCGGGTTGAGGTCAGCGAATCGCAGCGCCACCGCGCCTTTATTGGCGTAATTTTTCCTGTCGTTTGACTCAGCAAGGTATTTCACGAAGAAAGTTTCGCCGGCGCCATCCGGAGGATTAACTTCAAGAACAATGATGCGCCCATTTCTCAAGACGGCAGAGGAATGTTCATCGAAGGGCGCGCGCACGATAGACGCAAGCGAGATCGGGATAGCGGCCCATGCCATCACAAGCAGTAGTGCGAAACGAAGTATCTGTGAAGCGGGAGCATACATCACCCCCTACAATATATTGTGGCTGGCTTGGGCGTCAAGCATGCAGATGGTGGTGGATGCTATTTTTATGGTGTAGTGGGGACGGCTGGCTCGTCGATCTGTGCCGGCGGCAATTCCGGTTCCGGCAGGGCATTGATGTCAGCCGCAATCCGTGCGGCGATGTCTTCAACCGCACGGGACAAGGATTTAACCAACGCGGGCGCCCCTTCGCCATCGACGGGTATTCGAACAGCATAAGTCCGCCGAATGGGGTCAGTGACTATATCAGACCATCGGAATTCGAGCGCAAGTTTCACATAGCCTTCTCGCAAGCCTTCTGTTTCCGACTGTTCAAAGCCGGTCACGGCGCCCGATACGCGGACAGTGCGGCGATCATCCTGTGCCGGTCCAAACTCGGCGCTGAGTTTTTCCGGCACGAGTTCTGCCAGGCTCGATGCCCATCGCTCATTGGGAAAATGGTCGACTTCCGTTTGCCCGCGTACGATCAGAATGTCGGCGCGCGTCAGCGAATCGTGCGGGGCGACTCGATCGAATACGACGTTGTGTTTGCACTGTGCATTTCCCGAAGGCGTCATGTCGAGCGTATACAATCGCACAAGCTCGACGGTTGGCGGCGTTTCGGGCGCGGGAACGCGTTCGACGTCAATGGCGATAGTTGCGGCAATTTCCGTGACAGCCAGAGAAAGCGCCTTCGCGATGTCGTGAGGTGAAGTGCTCGCGGCGGGGACCGATTTCTCGTAAACCTTCCACAACATGGGGCGCGTCCTGCCTTGGGGCACGGAGCGTTGCAGCGTCATATCGAGTTTGACGTGCGCCACGGGCCCGTCACTCCCATCAACGCGCTCGAAAGCGAGGATCGTACCCGATAATTGCGCCGTGTCCTTACCGGAAGCGGGCGCGCCGAATTCGGATTCGAGCTTTTCGGAAACGAGGGTCGAGACGCTTGCGGCCCAGCGGTCTTGTGGATAGTATTCGATCGTCGTTGGCGTGGCACGAACGAGAATACTGTTGCGCGCAAGTGCCTCATGGCGTCGAAGCGAGACAACGTCGATATTCAGGGAAGAAATCGCGGAGCCGGATGGTGTCATGTCCAAAGTGTGAAGATGTTCTTCGCGTCCGGGTTTTTCCGGCAGCTCCGGTAAAGTCAACGTTGAAACATCCGTGGCGATGGACTGCGCAATACTTTCCAGTGCTCGTGTAAGCGCCGCCACGACCCCGGTCGCGGAACGTTCCGAGACTGGCACGCGGGCTTCATACAGTTTGGTTATGAGCGGTTCCTCGTACCGGGTGTCGCCTTTCTTGCGGGCTTCCAATGCGAGCGCGGCGTGCGCTTCGCCGCCGGAATCCTGCGCCGGCACATGCTCGAAGGCCACGATGTTTCCGGTCAACGTGAGTGTTGGCCGCTCCGGATTAGACGGTCCGAATTCGGCTGCGAGTTTAGCCGCGACAAGTTCCCCAAGGTTGGATGCCCAGGTATCGAGAGGATAGGTGTCCAACTCATGTTCGCCGCGCCGGATCACGATTGGTCCGCGGTCGAGTACGTCCGCGGGACGCAACCGGTCGACTTCGATATTAAAAGCGGGTTGGGCGGAGCCTGCGCGTTGCATGCTTAAGGTGTAGAGGCGCGGCGGCGTGGTGCCAACGCAGCCAGTGAGCGCCACCATCGCGAGCAGGGCCAATGAACGGAGAAGTTTGCTCATTCTCGTTTTCGTTCCTTCTCGCTCTTACCCCACAGCACCGATTCCGGTTGTTCGGCAAGAGCGCGCGAGAAATTCTTGAGGTTACCGACGGTGTCCCGCAGGTCCAGAATGGTTTCTTCAATCGCGGGCCTGTTTCCCTGGATCGTATCCTGGGCTGACTCAATGGTGGTTTGCAGTCCCGCGGCGATCGTCTCGAGATCATCGGCGAGAGCATCGACGCGGCCCATGAGCGTTGGCAAATGCTGAAGCGTATTTTGAATATCCGGGCGGTTCTCGACGACCAGGCCATTCAGTTCCGTGACCAGCGCATTGGCGCTTTGTTCTATCTTGATAACTTCCTTGATGACCTCGCCCACGTCGCCGCGATATTGTCCCATGATACCGCGCGCATCGCCGACCAGGCCTTTGCTTTCGTTCACGGTTTGATCGATGCCGCGAAGCAAGGTGACGAGGGTCGTGTCCAGCGTGCCGTCTTGTGAATTTAGCATGGCCTGCTCGACTCCAAGCAGCGCCTTGACGCTTTCGATGCCGGACTCGACGCTTTTCGCGATATCACCAACCTGATCAAAAATGCCGCCCCCCAGTCCCGTCGGAATCTCTTCTCCGGCGGCAAGCAGGCGCGTCTGCGGCAAACCGGTGGTAATTTCGAGGTGTTTTTCCGACGTGAGGGTGGCCTGTCCGATAAAAGCGATGGATTCCTGATTGATCGGCAAGCCAGGCATGACCGCGGCTTCGACGCGGATGATTGGGGCCTGGGCCATTACAGTCGCCTCGGCTTTGGATTCAATTTCATCCGGAGGCGCGCCGTCCTCTCTGTCTTCCAATATGTGGGAAGGATCCGGTGTCACAGTGCGGACACGTCCCACCTTCACGCCTCCAAACCGTACATCCCCCCCGGGGCTCAGGCCCAGCGCGTCTTTGAAATAGCAGACATAGATCACTTGGTCCGGTCGCGGCCATAGCCCGGCAATCGCGATTGCGAACGCGGCAAACACCGCCACCGAGGCGATAACCATGGCCCCGGCTTTGATCTCCGTTACCGTGAAATTGTGTTTCTTGGCAGGCATTGCAACCCATATCCAGCTAGTCGTGTCGGGCAGAGTATAGCGGACTCGTCTGCATATTTCGCGTATTCATGCGAACACAGGTCAGGGCGCGGGCGGGAGTGAAACAGCGTAGCAATAGAAATGCGCGCCATAGCGGCCAAGAGGTTCGACATCCAGTGTCTTGGCGACGTCATGTTTGATGGGGGAATCGTATTCAGATTGTTCGTCGCCTTCGGCGATATAAAGGAAGTTGTCGATGCCGCGCTCGCGCAACCCGGCCAGTAACTGGTTGAAACGCTGATCGTCGATTGCCGCGAAGAATATTTTCGAATCCATCAGGCCGCAAAGTTCCGCGGTGAGTTTCACGTGAGAGACCGCGACCACCGGTTCATCCCGTGACGCCACGAACGTATACGCGGGAAGCACGCGGTTACGGTATTGGCCGATCACCCATTGCGATTCTTGGACAACATTTCGCCTTGCGCCAACGGCGATAGTGAACAGCAATACGCCAACGCAAGCCATGCGCAACGCGTTCGGCATTGGCCAGAGCGATTTCCAGGCGTACGCGCAGACAGGAATGATGAGCGCCATCACGAGCAGTGCGAAGCGCGGCCCAATCTGGAAGTCTCCCTTCGACGGCACCATATAAATCATTAGGAGATAAAACAGTCCGGTTACAACGATAAGGTAAACTGCTTCTCCGCGCCACGCGATACAGCGTTTCCAAATCATCAAACCCAACAGACCCGCCATGAAAACAACCACTGGCGCGTACCGGACGAATGCGCGCGTAATGAACACAAACCTGTCCCAAACAATATCTGCCCGGGTCGGCGGGGGATAGATGCTGAACACTTGAAGACCATGTGTCCCGAGCGGATGGCCGTATATCAACTGGTTCGCAAGAAAGAAACATACAACCATGGCAATGGCCGCCGCGCTGAACAAAAACCAGCCGCGGAACCCGAGCGCGCGCCTGCGCCAGACAAATGCCGCGGGCAGCAGCGCCGCCATGAGCGCCATCATTTCCGGGCGTATCCATACAGCAAGCCCCAATGTGGCGCCCGCGATAATTGGCGTGATTTTTCCCGGCTCGCTGTCTTCGTGGCGGAGGGTGTAGGCGACCGGCGCAAATGCCAGAAACATGCCAAGCGTGTGCTCCCAGAACGCGGTTGCGTACAACATAATGGGCGTGGCAAATATGAACGCGGCCATCAGCAGCGCGATCACCCACGGCTCGATACACGTCCGTCGCAGCGTGAGATACAGGATGAAGCAAAGTCCCCACGTCGAGAGCATGGGAACGATGTAATAGCCTGGGACGCCGAACAGCGCGTAGAACGGCGCGCTTATCAACGAGAATGGATAGGGGAAAACTGCGAAGTACTTGCCGCCGCGATCGAAGATGTAACCGTCGCGCACCCCGGGATGCAGGCCATCAGCCCAGAGTTTCGCAACGGACGGATCATCCGTCAATCGAAGATCGACGTGGAAACGGCCTTCGGCGAATTGTTTCGCCATCATGTGCTTCAGGCCGCCGTCCCCGGACCAGAACACGAGTTCAGACGGGGATTGGGTGAGCAGGAGGAACGACGCCACGACGCCAGCGATCAGGACAAACCTCGCCAGCCAGAGGCCCTTGGTTTCGTTCACGGTCACTCCTCTCGGGTCCGCCCATAACAATTACAACAGCTTTTGGCGGGGACTTTCAACGGGAGGGCGCGCGTCCCCGCGCGCTCGTCATTGCACGCAGGCTACCCTTATCAAAGCCAGCGAGGATAATCGCGCGTAATTGCGAGGCGACCTCGCCCAGGAAATGGAAAGCGGCAGCTACCCGCCGCCGCACTCCAAGGCGCTCCGCGCGAATTCGAGACGTCATTTGCCCGCGCGCAGCGCCTTGGACTGCGGCGTGTCAGCGCCGCTTTCACTTCGGGGCACTCGAAATCGTCGAATAAACTTGAAGGCTTCACGAACACACGAAGCCAAGCCAATCGCGCTCAATTACGAAGCGACCTCGCCCAGGAAATGGAAAGCGGCAGCTACCCGCCGCCGCACTCCAAGGCGCTTTTCTTGGCGTCACGCCAGTTACCTGGGATTTAAGCGCGATTGCTCTGTCAAAGCGCGCGAGGACGCGCGCCCTCCCTTCGCGCCGGGAAAAAATAGAATGTGCCGGTGTTTCAGGCGTTCGTCGCACATTGCATCGGAAGCATCAGTGTGTGTCGGCGTAGGGAATGATTGTTTCCGCGGTCGCCGTGCGGACGTTGTGCCACGCCGAGCGGAGTCGAACCCGTGCGAACGCGAGGTTCGCCTGCGCCTCCACCAGGTCCCGCTGGGCCTCGTTCAGCCTGACGACGGGCTCGATCCCACCGGTGAAACCGCGTTCGACAAGATCGCGGTTGCGCTGCACAAAATCGGCATTGGCGCGTTGCAGGACGAGCCGTTCCTGCGCGGCGCGTAGTTCCTCGACCGAGGTGCGGACGTCCGATGCAACCTCCAACTCGATTTCCGCCGCGAGGTATTCGGCCTCGGTGCGCGCCGCCTTGGTCTCCTGCAACCGGCCGAGGTTCCGGCCGCCGGCGAAAATCTCGTAGGAAACGTTTACGCCAATGCTGCTGCTGAAGTCGTCCATGCGGAATTCAATGTTGTTGTCGCGAAGGGCGTCTTTCGATGCCTGTACGTTGACTTGAGGATAAAATGGCGAACGCGCGCGGCCCACTATCGCATCAGCGCGGTCCGTGTTGTATTGGCTTGCTTCCAGATCGGGCCTGCGCGCCTTGGCCAACGCGACCAGCGGTTCTGGATCAAGCTCACCAAGATCGTTCAATGTCTCCTCAAGTAGCGGCGCGAGGGCAAGCGTATCCGGCCACCGCGATTCCTCCAGCGCCAGCAGCTCGGCCAAAGCGATTAACGAGGTGTTGAAACTTTCCTTGGCCGTAATCAAAGCGGCCCGCGCTGCGTTCACCCGCACTTCAAAATTGAGCTCATCACTCAAAGACCCCGTGCCTACCCGGCGCTTCGTCTTCGCTTCGGACAGCAACCGTAGGTTGAATGCTTCATCCGCTTCAGCGATGGCAATGTTCTCGCGCGCAAGCTGGGCCGCGTAATACGCCTGTGCAACCGCGTCAAGAAGAATGCGGTGGGCTTCGAGGAAGCTGGCTTCTGTTTGCAACCTTCCAAAGCGGGCCTCCGCATTGGAAAACTTCCGGTCGAAACCGTTGAAGACTATCCAGTCGGCGACGATGCTAATCGTATAGCGTTCGAGCCGTTCGTCAATGGCATTGCGCGCGTCGATGGACCGGAGCGACGTTTCGAAAAGATCGCGCACAATCGCGCGGTCCGTATTCGGGACCGTTGGGCGAGGCTGCACTTGCTGGATTACGGGATTGAAAAATTGCGCAATGCGGTCTCCCGTGATCTGCGCGAAGGCCAGGGTCTCGCTTTGAAGCCTCGCCTGCGTGCCAAGCGCGAATGACACCCAGAAACCATTCGAAGCTGCGCGTTTCGCGAACGAGTAGTCAGTCTCGGATATCCATGTGTTTGACGCTGACGAAAGCGCGATGACGCTTGGAAACCACGTTGATCGCGCCTGCTTCACGCGCGCCTGCGCCTGCTCGACGCGCGCCGCGGCCGCGAGCAAAGACGGATTGTCTTTGATGGCAATAGCCTGCGCCTGTTCCAGGTTTAACGTTTCCAATGCAGGTTGCAGCGCCGGCGCCGCTTCCGTCGCGGGTTCGGGTGGTGGCGGCGATGGAATACTCTCCGGCGTGGGTTCGGGCGATGGCTGCGTTGGAACGGTTTCCTGCGCGCGCGACACCAGCGCCAGGGTGAGCGCGAGGACAAGTAGGCGGTACTTCATATGCGTTCCCGTGCGTATAATACCCATGTTCAACGAAGTGGCGAGGCTTCCCCGCGCTCGATTGGATGCCGCTCCGGTTCCAAAGGATTAGCGGCATCGTGAACTGCGAAAGGGTATCAGGGTTGCTCGCCGGATGCCAGCATGGCGCGGTTGACGAGAAGGCGGGGCTTGGCGCATCGTTGCTTGAGAAATGATTTCGCGAACGGCAACACCTCTGGACTACGCATACCTGGGACATCACGCAGGCGCGTGCCCATATCTCCCTGGACGCGACATGCGCTTGCACTACCTCGACGGAAATCATGCCGGGCATTTGTACCGGCCGTTGATGGACGCCGGCTTTCGCCGCAGCGGACGCCTGTTGTACCGGCCCGAATGCTTTGAGTGCGACGCGTGCAAGGTACTGCGCGTGCCAGTCGACGCGTTTCGAAAGACGAAAGAACAACGCCGTATTTGGAACCGCGGCGTCCGCGAATTCGACGTTCGGATTGCGCAACCGTCCTACAGCGCCGAGAAACTTTCGTTGCAGAAACGTTATCTTGCCTTCCAACACGATCAACAGGACGCTCCCGATCCGGAGTCCTATGATGCATTCCTCGTGCGGACTTGCCTGGGCAATAACACGCGTGAAATCCAATTTTGGCGCAACGGCATACTATGCGGCCTCGGTGTTTTCGACGAGTTTATCGACGCGATATCGACCGTCAACTTCTTCTTCGATCCCGAAGTCGCCCGCTGGAGCCCCGGCACATTCTCCGCCCTCGCCGAAATCGAACTCGCCCGGCAATGGGGCAAGGACTACTACTACCTCGGCTACTACATAGCCGAATGCAACACGATGAATTACAAAACGCGGTTCAAACCCTATGAGATAAAGGATATTGTTGGAAGATGGCGGAGGGGAAACGAGTAGCGAGTAGCGAGGTAGCAAGGTAGAAAGGTAGCAATCGTTTTTCATCGTTGTGTTTTCGTGCTCGTGCTCGTAATCGTGTGTACGTATTCATCAACGTGTGCCCTTAAGCGCGTCAGCTAAGGTTTTCCCCAGGAGCGACTGGTTATGTTGCGTGGCGCTCTTGGTGCCTAGGAAAGCGGAAACGGGTTCTGGGCGTGTTGCATCGATTTGGGATCGAAGGGTATCGGAATATCGATTACGATTACGATTACGAACACGAGCACGATACCCGACACCCGATACTCGATACCCGACTCCCCATACCCGACACCCGATACCCGATACCCGACTCCCGACACCCGACTCCCGACACCCGCTATCCGATACCCGCTATCCGATACCCGCCAAGCCCTCCCGCTTCCGCCAGTATTTCTGTACATACCCCGGCCGAATATCCGCCCGATTAACCCCCTTCGCAGCCGCTAACCATTTCACCAACAATTCATCATGCTTCGCGAACGCTTCCGCGGACGCCGGCGGGTTCTCGCTCCAGTCCGCCTCCAATGCATTGCGTTCGGGCACATAAAAATCGCGGTACGCCGCCGGATTCTGCACCACCAGCCGGTGAAATTGTTCGTGACGCCACCACAACGAATCGTCCCTTTTATCTGTCGGCATTCCCAAATCCAACGGCTGGTCCAACGCCACCGGTTTGAACAGACTCGTACACGGCGCAGCGGTCGCAGTCGCCCAATGCCGGATGCCGTGCTCCTTCGTCATTTCCGTCACCCACGACGCTGTCGTCTGCGACGACGCAATCACCCCGCCGCCGTGCATGCATGGCGACGCCATCGCGCCGTTGATCCATCGGTAGCTCGGTTCCGAATACCGCGCGCCGTGATCGCGCAACGCCGCGAACAAATGCGGCACTCCGCGCGTCTTCGCCGAAAGCAGGTGGGTGCGCCCTTGTCGCGTCCGGCACGACGAAATCCGGGTCTTCAAATAATCCGAATGTTTCTCCGCGAACGCCGGAATCGTCAGGCCATTCGAAATCGTGCGTGTGCCTTCCACCTTCTCGATCGCGTGCAACCGACCCGCCGTCTCCAGCACAAACGCTGATTTCGGATCGGCTACCATGAAACTGTTTTGGTACGCCCACTTCCTCTTCTCGTGGCCCGCGCCGCCGCCCTGACCATAGTGCTCTAAAAGCGAAACTATCACTTCACATGCCTTCGCCGCGGAATCCGCCCGTTCCAACGCAAGCCGGACAAGGTCCATGCCGATCAACCCCGGCTTCGACTCGTTTTTCGTCTTCGTAAACACCGTTTCATTGCCAATGCACACGCCATGCTCGTTCGTGCCCATCTCCGCTCCCCAAATCCAGAAGGGTTTGCTGAGCAGGGTCGCGTGGGTTTCTTCCACCTGCGGAATCTCAATCCACGTGCATTTTACCTTGCTCCCCGGCCCATACTGCGCGGGCGCGTTCCACGCCAGATACTGGGCCTCGTTCGGGTCGCGGTCGGAATTCTTCGCAAAGTACACAGCGTCCTTGCGGACGATCGCGATAGTGTCACACATGAAAATGAGTTCTCCTAAAACAAATGGCGCACCGGTTATAATCTGCCGCTTCGGAAACTGGAAGGATAGAGCATAGTGCCCAACGTTTCCCACAGCAATAAACCACGCGCGCACGTCTGCGGAATCGGGGGCACCGCCATGGTCGCGGGCGCGCGGCTCGCCATCGAAGCGGGCTGGGAAGTGCGCGGCAGCGACAACCCGTTGTATCCACCCACGTCAGACATGGTGAAATCGTTGGGCGTGCCAGTCGCCGAGGGCTATGCCGCGGCAAACCTCGATTGGAAACCCGACGTCGTCATCATCGGCAACGTTCTGAGCCGCGGCAATGTCGAAGTCGAGGCCGCTCTTTCGCGGCGCATGCGATACCTGAGCCTGCCCGAATGGCTGAAGGAACATGTGCTCCGCGCGCGCCGCCCTGTCGCTATCTGCGGCACGCACGGCAAGACCACCACAACCGCGATCACTGCGTACCTGCTCGATGCCTGCGGGTTGAATCCCGGCTTTCTCATCGGCGGGCAACCCCTCGATTTCGAACATTCCGCGCGGCTCGGCCCGGAAGGCGCGCCGTTCGTAATCGAAGGCGATGAATATGACACCGCATTCTTCGACAAGCGGGCAAAGTTCCTGCACTACCTTCCTGAAATTGCGGTGGTCACCAGCATTGAATTCGATCATGGGGACATTTATCGGGACATCGAGGAAATCGAAACGGCCTTCCAGCGCATGCTGCGGCAAGTCCCGAAGGAAGGTCTTTTGTTGGCATGGTCAGGTTCACCGCGAACCCGCGCATTGTGCGCACACGCATATTCAAAGGTCGAATCCTACGGTTTTGAAGACGACGCGTATTGGCGCGCGCAGCTTGGCGAAGTCGACGGCGCAGGCCGCACCAAGATGATTGTTCATCGGAATGGACAGGAGTGGGGAACTGTTCGCGTTCCGCTCGCGGGACGCCACAACGCGCTGAACGCCCTTGCCGCAGTCGCCGTCGCGGCAAACCACGGGGCAAGCGCCTGCGCCGTCGCGGACGCGCTCGCCGCGTTCAAAGGTGTCCGCCGCCGCATGGAAGTGTTCCTGGAAACGAACGGCGTCACTTTCGTGGACGACTTTGCGCACCATCCTACCGCCATTCGCGAGACCATCGCCGCCGCACGGCATCGCTGGCCCACACGGCGATTGTGCGTAGTGTTCGAGCCGCGCTCGAATACCACGGTTACAAACGTCTTTCAGCATGAACTCGTCGAAGCGTTCCGCGCCGCTGACGAAGTATGGCTTGGCCCTATCCATCGCGCCGACACCATTCCCGAGGACACCCGCCTGGATCGCGACGCCGTCATCCGCTTGCTCGCCCAATCCGGGGCCAGCGGTCGCGCGGTGGATCGCGTGGAAGAAATTGTCGCTGGCCTAAAGAAAACTACACGCACCGGCGACATCGTGCTAATTTTAAGCAACGGCGCTTTCGGCGGAATATACCAAAAGCTTCGCGTCGCGTTTTCCTCATAGCGCCTTGGTTGCCGGCCGCGCCGCGTATTACTACTTTTGTCAGGGGACTTTTTGTGATAGCAGGATCAGATTGGAATGCAAGAATCAAAAGCGGCATCCCCATGAGCTGTCGCGCGTGCGCAATTCTTGTCGTGCTGTCTTCAACATTCCTCGTCGCATGGGCCGCGGACGAACCCGCAAACTCTGTGGTACACCCGCGCTTATATTTCACCGCGGAAGAACTGCCCGCCCTCCATGCTGCGCGGGAAACTCCAGGCCACGCGCGCATCTGGAAGAATCTTCAAGAGTCCGCCGATTGGTGTCTGAAAAAGACCCCGCGAACCGAATGGATCGCGCCTGTTGCCGAAGACCCGGTTTACGAGAATTTATACGACCGTTTCTACGCGATGATGCAGGATATGGCGATCACTGAACACCTCGCGTTTGCATACGCCCTCAGCGGCGATGCGCGCTATGGCGATGCAGCGCGCGACTGGGTGCTCGCGGCGTGTCGCGCATGGAAAAACGACGCCGACGCTACGCCAGACGGCGGCAAGGCCTACGCCGTATGTCGCCTGATTAAAGGAGTCGCAGTCGGATACGACATGGTCTACGATCGCTTGAGCGAGGCCGAGCGCGACGAGGTCCGTGGCATGCTCGCGAAAACCGCCGCGAATTATCATCAACACTATTTCAACACGCCGAGCATTCACGGCCCAACGTTTTTCACGCATCACGCCGTCGTCGAATTTTCCTCGTTCGGCGTCGTCGGCCTTGCGCTGTTGGGTGAAGTTCCAGAAGCGCAACAGTGGGTGGACGACGCGACCCGCAAGTTTACGGTCGATCTGCTTCCACGCGGGCTCGCGGAAGATGGCGCGCAAACCGAAGGCGCAACGTTCTGGGCCTCGACGATGCACTACCGCCTGTTCTACATGGATGCGCTGCGCAGGGTCACGGGACGCGACCTGTACAAAGAGTTCGAGCGGTACATGAACGCGGACCTTGCGCTCGCGACAATCGCAACTCACCATAATCATGGATGGAGCAAGCCGCATCAAAGCGTCGTGCTCGAACCGCCATATGGCCAACTCGATTATTACGCGCCCGTGCTTGCTGCCCTTGCGCGTGAATATCGCAAGCCAATTTACCAATATCTCGCATCATGGGACCAGACCCTCGGTGGCATTCAACAAACCCAATACATCACGCCCAACCGGCGCGAGCAACTGCTGTTCGCGCTTGGCGGCTATGCGTACGTGTGGTACGATCCTACCGTCCCCGCGGAATCCGGCGACGAACAGTTGTCACGAGCGTTCCCCTCTGTTGGCCAGGCATACCTGCGCAATTCGTGGCGCGCGGACGATCTCCTCGCAGGAGTCGCGCGCGACGGCTCAGTTGTCGTTCACGCTGGTGGCGAACCTGTGTTCGTGGTTGCGGGCGCGACAGAAACCGGACCGGTTACGTTGACCGAGATCGAAGACGACGGCGAAACCGCGTGGGTCGGATTGAACGACGGAGACGACACGATACTTTCCGTCGAACTCCGGCGTCCCGATAGAGTAGTGCTGGAATGGAAGAAACGCGTTGCGCCGCTTTCCTTCTGGCGATACACGGTTCCATCGCAACCTGAGCCGAATGTGTTGAAAGACTCGCGCGTCGAGATGCGCGTAGTAAAGGGCACGGTAGCATCCGTAAAACCCGATGGGTTCTTCATCGAGAACGCCGTCGGCAACGGCAAACTCAAATTGCACGATCCCGTTGCGAAACGATACCCGCTTGTGGAAATTCAACCGGATGCCGAAGGAAACATAACCATCGAGATCATAAGCGCGGCCAATACAGAAGCGGACGGCTAATGCTTAACACCGATCAACTTAACGCCTGCACCCAATACGTCCTCGAACGCGCGCGGTTCGTCATCGAATCATTCGGCCCACGTCCGCCCGGCAGCGACGCGGAACGCAAAACGCAAGAACTCGTGCGTGCCGAACTCGAAGTCTGTTGCGACGGCGAAGTCACTTTCGAAGAATTTCCCGTCGCGCAGAAAGCGTTTTTTAGCATGCAAGCCATCGGCGGCGTATTGACCCTCGCCGCGATTGGTGCGTACTGGGCGCACCCCGCCGCTGCGCTCGCGCTCATGGTGGCCGCCGCAACGGTAATGTATTTTCAGTTGTTGCGGTACCGCCTCTTCTTGGATCCGTTCTTCCCGAAAAAACCAAGCTACAACGTAGCCGGACGCCAATCGCCCGTGAGCGCCGTCAAGCGCCGCATCATTCTCAACGGCCATCCCGACGCCGCCTACGAATGGCGGTTCAACTATCTCGCGCCGAAATGGTTTCCGCTCATCGTACTTTACACCCTGATCGGACTTATCGTAATGCTCGCCGGCAGCGCAATCGCGACCATCGCAGTTTTTGCCATGCCCGCTTCAAGCGAAACACTGGTGCGCGTGGTTGGTTGGGTGCTCGCCCTGTTCGTGCCCGCCGGAATTCTTGGCATCCTGTTCAACAACCTCGCCGTCGTCGCGCCCGGCGCAAACGACAACCTCAGCGGCACGTTTATCGCCACCGGAATTCTGAAATATCTCCGGGAAAGCGGCGCGCACCTGCAACACACCGAACTCATGGCCGTCATCACCGGGTCCGAAGAAGCGGGCCTGCGCGGCGCAAAAGTCTGGGCGCAACGCCACAAACGCGAATGCGAGGACGTCGAAACAATCGTCCTTGCGCTCGACACGTTTCGCGACTTGCCGCACCTCACGATCTACAATCGCGACATGAACGGCGTCGTCGCCCACGATGAAGACGTCTCGCAACTGCTTAAACGCGCCGCAATCGCCGCCGGTCACAATCTCCCTTTCGGCACGATCTACCTCGGCTCATCCGACGGCGCGGCATTCACCCAGGCAGGCTTCCGCACCGGCATGCTCGGCGGCATGGACCCGCGCCCCGCCCACTACTACCACAACCGCCGCGACACCTGGGAAATCATGGACGCAGCCTGCATTCGCGCAACGATTGAGGTGCTCCTAGAAACAATCCGCCAATTCGACGAACAGGGACTCATCAAGGAAACATCATCGATGTGACGCCCAGCTTCGTCTATCAAGTCCACTACGTCCATTCGCAATCAATACTCATAAAAACTCCCCAAAAACCTGCTCATCGTCCCCGGAAACACGGCGCGTTTGACCTTGCCCCACGTCATTTGATCACCAACATTGAAATACACATAGGTGCGGCCATCCCATTCCACGACATCGACGTCTGACGCGTTAATGCCTTCATCGTCACCCATCGCAGCGAGCACGGGGTTCGCGCGGCTGACTTCCCAATCCATCAAATCCTTCGAGCGCGCAATGTACGATTCAAATCGCCACAACGGCGCGCGGCGCTCGAGATAGATCATGTGATACTGATTGTTCTCGAAATGAATCCACGGACACGCCGTATACCGATCCTTGCCGAAGATCGCGTTAGGCACTTTGGTCCAAGTCTTCAAATCCGTCGATAACGCGAACTTGATCGTGAACGGGGGATAGGACGGGTCGTCCGTCTCATATGCCATGACAAATTCGGACAGCCCCTTGCACACGCTCGAATTAAACAGATGCTCGCTTTGCTGTACGACGACGACGTTCTGCTCCCACTTCTTCAAATCCCTCGACGAAAACGCGGTCACATCATTCCACGTACCGTCCGCGAACCGCGACGCAAACGCGTGGAACGTGTCGTCATGCACGAACGCACTGCACAACCCGAAACCTGTGCCAAAGGTCGCGAGCACCGCCTGCGATTCCACATCGCGAATTTCGAGGCGATAGTCCTCCGCAGTGCCTCCGCTGACTGGGCGCACGCCCGCGAGCAACACTGGTTTGTCTTTCCAAATCACGGGCGACACCTCGACCATGTTCGGAATTTCATAGTCCTCCCGCGACAGCGCGGGTTGGCGCGTCGCCGGTTGCGGCGGAAGCAGCGATTGGAATGTGTCCGCGGGCCACGAGCCGAGCGTAGTCATGCCCTTCGGCACAGCCTGCTCGAACTGCACATACGCGCGCACTGACCCCTTCGTGGTGTACGCAATCGTCCCTTCCTTCGCGCCGAACACGGTATAGCCCATCAACGTGCAATCTTCGATATCGGTGTGCAGAAACTTGCCGTGAATCGTCGCGTGAATAATTCCGCTGCCAGGCGTGCCGCGTGGTTGCGAAAAGTTTAGCGAAATGAGCCGCGAATTTTTCAGTTTCACCCGCGAATACGTCTCGAATCCGGGATTGCCCGATTGCAGGGCATTGTCCGGGCCAACAAGCGTGCAGTCCTCGAACGTGATATCGGCGATGTCCGGCATCGACGCATTCTCCGCGCGCACGTACGCGCCCGCGGCATCGCCCCACCAATCCAGACACCAGAGCACGCAACGTCGAAACACGATCGGTTCCTCCGCGCGCGCAAGGAAATGCGCGACTCCCCCGCCGAACGCACGGCCAATGCCCACGCTGTCTTCAACCACGACAGTAAACGGCTCAATTTTCGGTGGCAGATCCCAGAACAATCCCGCGTCCGCGCCCGTGGCATAGATGCCCCGCACTATCCACCGGTCCCAGCCAATCCCGGAAAACTCAGGGTTAGCCTTGAACGGTGACCACCAATCCACCGCCTTCAATCCCCGCTCTGGATCGCTGGAATCGATGATGGCATGACCCGTTTTGCCGGAGCGTTCTATCCCGGTAAAATCCGATTCGAGCACATTGTAATTTTCCTTCGCGCCCTTGAACGCGGGAAAAAGGTTCGCCTCCAAATATGTATCCGGACGAATCACAATGCGGTGCCCGCCCGAATCATCCGGCACCGCATCCAGTGCGGCCTGAATCGTGCTAAACCCCTTTTCCCACGACGCCCCGTCTGTGTTATCACCCAACTTCGACACATACAACGTCGCCCCATGCGCCATTGACGCGGATATAAATACGGCAAGAACGAAACACAACCGTTTGAAGGATTCTGCGTGCATGAATGATTACCCCAAATTTCTTCCAGCGAAATGAACACCGCGCTCTACACTGACGTTCCGCTCGCAAAAGGTCAACCACGCGCAGCGCCTTGGACTGCGGCGTGTCAGCGCCGCTTTCACTTCGGGGTACTCGAAATCCTCCAATAAAGTTGAAGGCTTCAGGAACACGTGAATAGAAAACACGGTAAACACGTTTAATTGCGAAGCGACGTTGCCCAGGAAATGGAAAGCGGCAGCTAACCGCTACCGCACTCCAAGGCGCTCTGCGCGGATTTTGGACGTCATTTGGCCGCGCGCAGCGCCTTGGACTGCGGCGTGTCAGCGCCGCTTTCACTTCGGGGTACTCGAAATCCTCCAATAAAGTTGAAGGCTTCAGGAACACGTGAATAGAAAACACGGTAAACACGCTTAATCGCGAAGCGACGTTGCCAGGTGAAGTCAAAGCGGCAGCTACCCGCTGCCGCACTCCAAGGCGCCCCTTGCGCCCAAAACTCCAACCGCGTATCGTCCCTGCAACTCTGAGCCGAGGTGTCATGCGATTCTCCGTTTGGTTGAAAGTGTCGCGTCCGGGTTTGTGGACCACCGCCATGTGGTTTTATTTACTCCCCGTCGGCGGCATGGACATGTTCCAGGACCCCGCATTCTACATCGGACTCTTCTACGTCACGCTACCGCTCGGCATGTTCATCTACGGCTGGAACGATTTCACCGACTACGCCACCGACCAAATCAATCCGCGCAAAGACAGCTATTTGTTTGGCGCGCGCCTCACGGAGCGGGAGCGAACAAAACTTCCGCTCCGCATCCTCGCCGTTCAGCTTCCGTTCTTCATTTATTTCTTGGTGGCCGAAGGTCCGAAAATCATTGCGCTGTTCGCCGTCGCCGCCATCGCGGTAACGCTGAACAACTGGCCCCGCGTTGGAATGAAAAACTGGCCTTGCCTCGATCTGCTGATTCAATCCAGTTACCTGCTCGTGTTCGTGCTTAGCAGTTGGCTGAACGGCGCGCCGCAGCTCCCGTGGCAGACGTTCGTATTCGGCGCGGCATTCGCCATGCACTCGCACCTCTTTGGCGCGGTGATGGACATCGAACCGGACGCAAAGGCCGGCCGCAAAACCACCGCCGTTGTCCTGGGTCGCATGCGATCCAAGATTTTGATCGGCATCGCATTGATCGCCGAAGCATTCTGGGTACATATATGGTTTGGAGAGACAGTTGTCGCAACGGTGTTGGTCATCGGCGCAATATGGTTTATTATCGATGCCACGCTGCTCCTGAAAGACCGCCCATACCCCGCGCGATACGCATCATTTTTATTGGTATGCTGGAACGTCGCCGCAGTAACCAGCGCGCCATGGGTGTGGTATACGGCTGCATTTGCCAAAGCTTGAAAAGTCAAAAGCTATAAGTCCCATAACTCGTATAAGTCCCATAAGTCCTTAAAAAAGAGGGCAATCCAGATGTCACCCAGTTTCTCGCGATATGCGCTTTTGGTCGTGGCGATTGGTATGTGCAGTTTCGCAGAGAGCGATCCCACAACCTATGTCGCGGACTGGAAGGCGTTCGCCAAGGAAATCGACGACACTTATCCTTTCTTCGATCTGAAAAACATTCGCGCGGACTGGAATACCGCCAAGCCCCAACTGGAAGAACACGCCAAAGCCTGTACGACCGACGCAGCGTTTCTCGGCCTAATCATCGACGCATTTCGCGTGCTCCGTGATTCGCATATGTCGTTGTCCGATACCCAGACGCCGCTGCCGCAACCGGAACCCGAATATTGCCCCCGGATAACGTTCATGCCCGCAACCGATCACCGCGTAATCGTCATGACCGTTGATCCAAATCTCTCGCCCGATCTGAAAGTGGGCACGATCATTCTGCGAATCGACGGCGATGATGCCTACACCCACCTCGAAAAACAGGTCCAAAAAAACTGGGAAACCATGTTCGCATCCTCGTTTCAACGCGCTCGGCTATACGCTTACCGCATCCCCCTTCGCGGAAAGCAGGGTGAATCCCACATAATTCATTACCTCGTGGACGGCGAAGAAAAGGAAATCACAGTCACAAACAACGCCGAAGCCCGCGGCTGGCCCCACGTTTACAACATGCCCGAACCGCTCACCCGATTCGGCCGATCATTTCTCTACGGCACGCTCGAAAGCGGCGTGGGCTACATGTACCTGCGCCGTGTCGATCAAAGTGTGACGGAGGGCATGAAAGAAGCACTCGACAAACACAAGGACGTCAAAGGCTGGGTCGTCGATCTCCGCGGGAACGGCGGCGGCGGATACGATCAGGCGCTGCTCGACATGGTGAAGAGCGTGCCCAAGCCCGTCGCCGTCATCATCGATGCGGGTTGCATTTCCGCGGGCGAAACCCTGGCGCGCGATTTCGCGGAGCTCGCAGAAGCCCGCCTTTTCGGTTCAACCACCGCCGGCGCTTCGAGCTCAAAACGGCAATGGAAATTCCCATCCGGCATCGCCACCGTCTCACTGCCCACGCGCAGCCGTTGGCGCGCCGACGGCAAGCCGATCGAGTTTAACGGCATCGAACCGGACGAAGTGGTCGAGCCTGATCCCGCCGAAGTGCTCGCGGGGAAGAATAGCGAACTCCTCCGCGCGGAGGCGTACGTATTGAAGCGGAGCAACGGAGACGAAAGCGGCGCTGCCGCAGGGGCGGCAGCAAGATAGTATCAATGAGCATCCGTGGTATTATTGAGTCATGGAACACATGGACTACAGCGCAATCATTACTATCGAGCCCGGCAAGCGTAGCGGAAAGCCGTGTATACGCGGGACGCGTATGACGGTGACGGATGTGCTTGAATACCTTGCGGGGGGCATGTCGCACGAGGAACTGCTGGCGGAGTTTCCTGATCTAACGGATGAGGATATTCGCGCGTGTTTGGCGATTGCGGCGGACCGTGAGCGTAAATTGGCTACGTTGCCTGCGTGAAGCTGCTGTTCGACCAAAACCTTTCGCCTCACCTGCCTCGTCTTCTCACAAATATTTATCCCGATAGCGTGCATGTACGCGACGTGGAGTTGCGCGACGCTTCCGATGCGGATATATGGCAGTTCGCGAAGGACAATGAGTTTGTAAGCGTTTCGAAAGATTCCGATTTTCAGCAGCGTAGTTTGTTGCACGGTTTTCCGCCGAAATTCATTTGGATCCGTGTCGGGAATTGTCCTGTCAAGCCGATTGAAGACTTGTTGAGAACACACGCGGAGGCAATCCGCGAATTTGTTCAAGATCAGGTTGCGGCGCATTTAATGTTGCTGTGAGGGGCATACTGAACGGAGGGTGGGCTTTCTAACCCGCCATTTGTACCCCCAGTGAATATAGCGAGCTAGGAAACCTGCCTCCGAAGTGTCCGAATGCGATGGTGGGACGCTTTACGACCCGGTGCGCATGTGCAAGACCAGGCGCACGGGGACGCGCGCTACCTTCCGCTCGTGCGTGTCTGCGGTGAAAGTACGCAGGCAAATGCGGGCCGAGACCCAACAGTTTTTTGATTGTCCCGCGAGCCGACTGCTATACTCTCTTCCGCCTTGGCGACCATCTACCGCCAGGGCGCTTATTTTCCGGCGTCCCTATCGTCTAGACGGCCTAGGACACCGCCCTTTCACGGCGGCGACACGGGTTCGAATCCCGTTGGGGACGCCAATTTTATTTTCACTTCACGAAGCGCGACGGGACCTGCGCACAGCTTCGCACCCGTTCATCGTATTCGACGATCCCGGCTATGTATACGAAAATGCGATGGTGCAGGCTGGCCTCTCGTGGGAAGGCGTGGGCTGGGCCTTCACGACTGGCACGCGCAGCAACTGGCATCCATTGACCTGGCTGTCGCACATGGCCGACGTTGAATGTTTCGGTGACAGCGCGGGCGGGCATCACTTCACGAACGCGGAAGCCGCCTACGCCAGCGCGTTGCGCATCAATCCGGACTACGCCCATGCCCGCTACTACCTGGCGCTGTCTCATTAGTTGCAAGGCAGAGCGGCCTTGGCGCTTGAGGAATTGGACCTCCTGCTAAAAAGCAATACGGACCATAAAGACTCGAAAATCCTTCGTGCGGAAATTGAACAAGGAGGATCGCCCGCGCCCGGACAGGCAAACTAACGCGGTTTCGGCTATACTTGGCGCGTCGAGTGCGGCGGGACTCCCGCGCGCTCTCAATTATCGTACTGAACTTTACGAGGCAGTAGTTATGCACACATACTTTTCCTATTTCTGGCCGGTTTGCAGCAAACCGCGCAGACTGTTCGCTACCGTATTGGCCGGCCTGATTGCGCCCATCGTCCTGGCGCAGGACCCGAACCCGCCCACGGTCCGGTCGTCTCAAGGCGCGTGGCCCATCCGCCGGCAATGGAACCCCGAAGAGACGCAACATTTCGCGAAATGGATGGAGCACATTTACGTAGCGAAGACCAAGGGGGACGTCGATCAGCGCATCGCGAAGTTGGACCGTATCCTGACAGACCCCAAGATCAATCTGTTGCTCGACCCATCGTTCGCCGGACAAGGTTCGAACCCGCAACTGGGCAAAGGCACTATTTCGTTCCTGCACAACATCACCGACTGCGCGAAGTTCAGCATGACCTTGCCGGCGTACTACGCCTACCGCCGCGCGCTGCCCTGGATGATTTCGTATGTATCGGCGACCAAAGGCGACGTGCGCACCGCGCCCGCGAACATTCCGGGTGGAAACCTGAACAGTTTCACGTCGGGTTCCGCCGACGCATTCTTCCGGAACATGGTGACGGGAATCAGCTCCGGTAATTATCGCGTGGAACCGAATAGCACGCGTTCGGATCAATCCGATACTGTGCCCGTCGCAATTAACCGGCAGTATCTGTTGCCGGGAGCCATGAACTACACGGACGGACACTGCTTGTTGCTTGCGCAGGTGGATAAATACGGTGAGCTACATTTCATCAATGCCAGTATTAACCGCACCCGCGATATTTTCACGTTCAATGGAATGAATACCGTCGCGGGGATCGAACCGATGACGTCGGAAGGGCCCAATCCCCTCAAGGGTTGTTTTCAGGGTATGCGCATTTTCCGGTACCCGATTGCCGAGACGGACAGCAGCGGGCGCGTGACGAAAGTGCGCAGGCGCACCGACCGGGAGATGGAAGAGTTTGGCGGGTCAATCGAGCAGTATGAGAAGATCACGCAGATCGTCACTGACCACGTGATCGTCGAAGACGGGTTGCGCCTCCAAAGCATGCACGAGTTCATCCGGTATCGCATGAAGACCGTGGACAAGATTGTGCCGATGGAGTTCATGCACGAATACGTCGTTGAACTCGCCGATATGTATCAGCAGCGCGATATCTTCGTGCAGGACGCATGGACGAACGTCAAAACCGGCGGATTGATCACGTACCCAGAACAGGTGGAAGACTCGAATATTTTTCAGGCCCACGGCCGTTGGGAAGACTGGAGCTCGCCGTCGTCCGACGTGGACCGCCGCAACAAGTATTTCTATCTCGCCGACTGGATGGATAACGCCGTACGCTGGTACGAATCCGCCCCGCATTTGATTGACTTGAAGGGATTCGAATCCTACAGCATCAAGAATAAAGAGGATTTTGCCGAAGCCATCGTTGCTGAAAAGCAAAAAATATTCAAAGAACACTTCGTGGAATATGCAAATACCGCCGGGCAAAAGGTAAAGCTGTCGCTCGCGGATATCGAGGAACGCATCTACGACATGTCGTTCGACCCGAATCATGCGCCGGAAATTCGCTGGGGCGCAAAACCCGGCACGCCGGAATATGCCACCGCGAAGATCAACCCCACTCCTGTGCCCAAGGGCGGCGCTGTGCCGTTTGAAGTCGCCTATGCCAAGCAGGCGTACTACCGCACTGTGTGCCAGCGGGAAACTGAACGCAGCTACCTGCGCACGATGTTCACCGCGGGCTACCCCGTGCGCGTCAAGTTCGACCAGCAACTCGACAAATGGCTCTATGCGCGTTACCCGGAACGCCTCGCGCAGGCATCACAGACCGCGGGATCCAAACCCGCGGAACCGGTCGCGACCGGGCAGCAGCAATGACGAAAGTGGGGGCTCGCTTGATTTCGTTGGGTGATTTTGGGGTCGGATGATGGTTTCGGGGGACACTATGCTTTGCTCAGTACGCAGGTGGTCGGTCTGTATCCTGCTTTCGGCTTGCGGGTTGCCGCTGTTCGCCGCAGACCCGAACCCGCCATCGATTCACAGTGACGAAGGGGCATGGCCCGTTCGCCGGCAATGGAACGTCGCCGAAAGCCACCACTACGCGGTGTGGATCAACAATATCTACAAACTTAAAACCCAGGGCACGCTCGAGCAGCGTCGCGCGAAACTCGTGCGTGTGCTCACCGATCCCGAAATGAATCTCCTGCTCGACCCCGAATTCGCGGGGGAACAGTCCAACCCGCAATTGCCCGATAATCTCATGGGTGTCATGCACAGTATTCTCGACTGCGGCAAGCTCACTGTTTCGCTTTCATCGTACTACTCGTACCGGCGCGGACTGCCGTGGATGATCAGCTATGTGCGCTCGGGCGGAGGCGACCTCCGTACCGCGCACAACAACATTCCCGCAGGCGAGCTCAACAGCTTTACCGCGGAGTCCCTTGAATACTTCTTCCGCAACGCGGTTACCGGATTTTGCACCGGCAACTATCGTGTCGAACCTTATGGCGAAAACAGCCAGCAATCGGATACCGTACCGATCGCGATCAACAAACAATTCCTCATCCCCGGCGCGATGCACTACCTCGATGGCCACGTCCTCGTGCTTGCCGACATAGACAAGAACGGCGAACTTCGCTTTCTCGATTCCACCACGGCCGCCTCGCGCGACATCTACAGCTTCAACGGGCTGAACGCCGTCATGGGCATCCCGCCGAAACATACTGGCCGCGCCGGCAACGAATACGCCGGATGCTTCCAGGGACTGCGCATCTTCCGCTATCCTATCGCCGAAGTCGATGAGACAGGAGAAGTCGTAGCCGTGCGCCGCCGCACCGATCAGGAAATGCGTGAGTTTGGCTGGTCCCTCGAACAGTATGATCGCATCGAGGAAATCGCAAAGACGCAAAAAATTGTCGAGAACAACGTGCCGCTTGAGAGTTTTCACGAGTTAATCCTCGAACGCATGCGCTCCGTCAATCATGTTTCGCCAACGGAATTCCTCACGCAGTACGCCGACGAACTCATCGGCTTATACAAACTGCGTGAAGCACTCGTGCAGGAGGGCTGGCGCGACGTCAACGCGAACGGCGCGATATTCTATCCCGAGAATGATCGCTTAGAGAATATATTCACCGCGGGCGGCCGCTGGGGACAGTTCAGTTCCGCGTCGTCGGACGTCGATATCCGCGGACGCTATTACTATCTCGCGGACTGGATGGACAACGTCATCCGCTGGCATAACCGCCGGCCAGGCTTTGTCGATCTCGCCGGGCTCGAACCGTACTATCTCGGCGATCGCGCGAACCTGGCGCGCGCGCTCGTCGCCGAGAAAGACCGCGTGTTCCGGACGCGTTACATGGAGTACACGAATTCCGCGGGTGAAAAGGTTACGCTATCTTTGCTTGATATCGAACGACGGCTATACGACATGTCGTTCGATCCAAACCACGCGCCCGAAATCCGTTGGGGCGCATCATTCGGCAGCAAGGAAGCGGCAACCGCGAAACACATGGACACGCCCGTAAAAGATGGAGTCGTGGCGTTTTCCGATGCGTTCAAGAAACAGGCCTACTATCGCGCGTTGTGCGCGCGCGAGACCACCGAAAGTTATTTGAGCGACATGTTCACCGCCGGGTTTCCCGTGCGCGACAAGTTTCAGGGGCAGTTGATGAAATGGATTCGCAACGCGCCGCCAGTACCACCACTAATGAGTTTTCCGTCGGGGGATGAACCGCAACCCGCGGAAGTGAAACCGATTCAAGCCGCGGCGAACCTGTCGCGGTAGACAAAACCATCGGTAACCCGCGCTTCGCGCCCGTCTAAAATTCGATGGTCGTCAGGAAGTAGAAGTATTCCTGATCTTCGTCGTCGCGGCCACCAACATTTCTCAGACCGTTCTCGTCGATAAATGCAGCGCCCTCGCCTATCGCGTCGCCCGTGAACCAATGGGACCATCCGACCTCAAACGACAGGTCCTCGGAATAAGCGTAGACTGCCCACAACGAAACCTGCCACCCCAGTTCGGTCGATCCTTCCGTGGTCCAGAACGAAAGCGCCGGCGCTACCGGCACTTTCCATCCACCAAGCGATACGGACACGGGACTGTCAAAGGGCTCCAGAATTTCGTAGTAGGTCGCGTTCAACCCCATCTCCACGTTGTCGCTCGGGTATGCGTTCGCGCCGAGATACGCTTTCCAGAAGTTTGACATGCTGGTGCCTTCGATGAAGGCGTCCTCATGCCAGGAGGTAAAAAGGCGATTGAACGAGATACTGGCTTCGGAACGATCAAATGGGTTTACCCAATCGCGAAATGAAATGCCGCGGTTATCTTCTCCTCCGTAGTACGCGCCTCCCGCGAAAAAACGGATTCTCCAGGGCAATCGCGTGGTCCAACCCGCTTCTGCGTGACCGCCCCAGGTGTTCCGCCGCGCATCGTCATCGCCGTACAACTGTCCCGCGGGTTTGAACAGGAAACCGACTGCGTCCGCGACGCCCCACTGATACGCGGCCTCGATCTCCCAATCGAATTGGTTCCAAACCCCGGCGCCTCGCGCGCCAGCGACGTGCAACTCCGTTGCGCCGTAGTCATCAAGACCCACGAAGTTTTCCAGCCGCTCAATCGGAGCGGCGAAATTTGTATCGTTCAGACTGCGCGCGTCCCGCAGGAACAGGTAATACACGTCGAATTCGAGATTCGCGGATTCATGATTGGCGCCCGAGCCCGGAAGCCACGTAGCGTAAACGCCGTAAAAATCGACGTCTCCGTTTTCCTCCGCCGCGCCGCTTTCCGCGAGCTCGCTGATCCATGCGTCTACGCGCAACGACTCGATTGCAACCGTGAGGCGAATGGCGTCATACGTCGTATCGAGAAACGGAGCGGGACTAATATCGCTGGCGACCAGCCAACCGGAACCAAATTCCATGGCTTGCCTTCCGATTCGAAGTCGCGCAGGCAAGCCCAGCACGTTGTCGACACTGACGTAGGCCTGGTTCACTTCCAAATCGTCAGCGGAGGTTGCGCGTGAGTCGATCCCAGTCCGGTAGTCCGACCGGAAGTCGTCGCCCCACACATCAACCTGGTTGATCTCGAAAAATGCGCTGACGTCGTTAGTGAATTCCGCGGCGACGTGCAATCGGGTCCGCTGCTCCACATGTCCTTCATTGTTCCCGCCGTCACCCGCTTGCAGCCATGAAGCGGTGTTGTAGGGCCCAATAGGACGAAGTGGCAGAAAGAAACTTGGGATTCGTTCGGATGTCCCCGCTGATTCGGCCAACCCCGTGTACCAGTGGCCGTAAATCTCAAGCTTTCCACCCACCTCGACGCTCTGCAATTCGGCATGCGTAAGAACGACGCAAAGCATGCCTAATACTCCGCCCCGAGCCATAGTCCCCATTATGCCCCCCAAAAACTGGTTTATTTGTGAATGGTTTCTAATATTGTACGGATTGATGAACTTTGTGTCAATAGGCTTATCGGTAGCCTTGTATTCCGGTTCGCCCTGACTGGGGGAGTGGAGGAGCTATCCCGCTTCGGCGGCTTCGCTCTCCGTCGCGATGGCGGCGTTTTCGTGCTCGCGGGCGCGCATGAGGAACCGATCTATGCGGTCATACACGTCGACCGAACCTTCGCCGTTGATGATGCCGTGGCGCGCGGCATCGATCACGATAAGCTCTTTCTGATGGGTGCCGATCTGGCTGAAAATATTTTGGCCGCTGGTCGGGTCAACTATCGGGTCCCGGTATCCCTGGACAATGAGCGTCGGCACGGAAATGTCTTTCAGCGCGCCTTCCATCGCCGACATCGCCTTGCCGAGCTCACGCACCCCGGTGATCGGATTTCGCGTGTAATTGATGTGCTTGTTCTCCGGATTGTTTTCGATATAGACCCAGCCGGTGCCGCGCTTGAGCCGGGCGATCAGGCTGTTCATGGACACGATTTGGGAGGCGAACCGCGCCATGTAATTGCGGAGTTGCAGCGGCGCATTGATCGAAAACACCGCTTTGACTTTGTCCTTCTTCCGGCCAGCGGCGAGGAGCGCGAGCACGCCCCCGGTCGAGAACCCACCGAGCACGATATTGTCCGTCAGGCTTTTGACGATCGCGTAGCCGCGGTTGACGGACTCGTACCATTCTTCCCAGGGCGTGCGGGCGAGGTCTTCCGCGGACGTGCCGTGGCCTTTGAGGCGCACTGCGTAGACGGCGAAGCCGCGCTGGGCGAAGTAATCCGCCATCGCCTTTACTTCCAGCGGCGCGGCCATGTATCCGTGAACAAGCACGATCCCTGCCTTGAACTTTTGCGGTGTCAGAAGGAATGGCCGGCCGACGTCCGGGGGTTTGTTCTCGCCGGACGTGGCGTAGTTCGCATAATCATGTTCAAACAGGTCGAGGTCTTCCTTCAGGAAGATCGCGCGAATCTTGCTCGACAACATCGGGCGCGGCAACCGCGCAACGTTCTGGATGATACCCGTGAGGATAGTCAACGGTTCGACTTCATTGGCGATGACCGACGTCACTTCTTCCTTGCGCACGTTATGGAAATCGGCTTCCACCGTGCGCGCCTGTGTGTTACGCACGTACTCGTTGCCCTGCTTCAGCAGAATGCCTTCGCTGAGACACAGGTCGAGGAAGTCAGTGAGGATCGGGCTTGCGTCTTCATACAGAATATCGCGGTATGACCGGTCGAGCACGTGGTGCAGCCGGTGTTGGCCCAGTTGCTTAATCTGGTGAACCGCGAGGAAGATGCGGTTCCGGTACGCGCGGTCGGTGAATTTTCGCGCGCGCTGGTTGCGAATCAGCGTGCCGAAAATGTGGTCGTAGTTCACCGTTGTGTTGCGGTAGATGTCCGCCATGAACCGGACCATCAGACGGCGCGCGGCCTCGTTGAACCCGGATTCGGGATCTTCTTCAAGCGTGTTCAGGTCCGTTTCGATGGACTCGACAAGCAGTTTGCAGTCGGTCTCCTGGAGGAAATGCCCGACTTCGATGGGATCGCCGAAAGTGACGTCAATGTCAGTGTCCGCCGAGAGCACCGTGCCTTCGACGGACAGTTCCTCGATGGCACGTTTGCTGAGGTCTTTTGCAAACGCGCGGGCGATGCGCAGCATCATATTGTCCCGCGCGCGGATCGGAAAATACGTGATGTTCACGGGCACGATGTACGTACGTTTCTTGAACGCCTGATCAATGTCCGTCAGGCCGAGTTTCGAGAGGATCGGCTGGATCACTTCCTGTTTGCCGGGCCGATCCTTGAAACACGCGAGACGCTGCCGGAAATATTCCGCGCGCAACGCCAGCACCGCCGCGCCCGTATGCGGAGGGCGGCGCGTGCCCTTGCTGTACACTTTGAAATCGCCTTTTTGATCGACGACCTTCTTGTCTTTAATCATGCCGCCTTCGGGAAAAATGATCCAGGGATGTTCGCCGGTTAACAGCGAATTGACGATGATCGTGTCGCGATCGGGGTTCTTCGTCGAGACGTTCCCCATCGACAACAAATACTCGCCGATCTTCCCCTCGAACAATTCCGCCGCCGCCAACGACCAGATTTCCTTGCCCGTGTACTTGTGCAGAATATACGGCAGCAACACGGTTTCGACGCGGGTGAAATGATTGACGACGTAGACTATCGCCATGTCGTCCTTCACATGCTCGATGTTGTGGACGCGGATATTGGCCTTGATCATCTTGGTCGCGATGTCTAAAGCCCACTTCGTGGACTTCAGTGCGATGAACCCCATGAATACTTCCTCTGAAACGGCGCCGCGGACACGCCGGCTGACCCCCGATGAAAGCACTATAGCCCATGCTCCCCCCGCAGTCGATATTCGGAACAAACGGATCAGCGCCCTCAAGGCCAGCGGCGCGCCAATGCGTGTACGTGTGACAAATCGGCGAATGCTGAAGTAGGAACTGGATTTGAACAGTCCCAAGCTGCGACAAAATCCCATTCATACCGTCTCGCTGTTGCCATGCAGCGGCGAATTTTCGAACTAACATGGAGCGACAAGCGCTGAGACCCTGCGCAATACAATGGCCGCGATCACAACGACGGTGAACCGCGTTGCGGTCGCGAAGGGACAGACCAACAACTTCACTGGCAACGCCAGGAGCGATAATTCACCGTCGTTTTAGCCACGGGAACCTTCCAATGACGAAAATTCTCGTCAATCCAAAAGTTACTAACATCCCGATCAAATGGATCGCGCAATAATCGGCGTCGGACATCTTTTAGGCAAGCACGTATATCTCAAAAACAGAATTGGCATTGATAGACTCCGCAAGGACAATTATACTGAGCGAAGTGCGCGCCTGGGGCTATCGCAGACGAGTTCGCTGGGCATCCATGCTTCATTCCAGGGAACGGTGCGCCCGACCTAAAGACCATTGAATCCTGGCGAAGAGGAGACGATATTGAATTTCACGCGTACGGCGACATGGGTTAGGCTTGGGTACGCAGCTGCGATTGGAGTCATGGTGTCGGTTGGGATCGCTTGTACGAACGCGCAGGCGCAGGCACCAGAAGAGATTAAGGGCACGATCGTTTTTTCGAGTGATCGGTCCGGACCCTGGCGGCTCTGGCTAGTCAATGCCGATGGAACGGATTTGCGACAACTCACGCTTGGCGACACTGAAGAGCAGGATGTAGACCCGGACTTTAACGCCGATGGCTCAAAAGTGCTGTTCAGCTCGACGCGCGGCGGAGCGGTTGGCATCTGGACGATTGCAACAATCGGCGGAACGCCCGATCGCATCTGTGACGGGGATCAGGCTGAGTGGTCTCCAGATGAAAAGAAAATCGCATTTCGGCGTGACAAACGAGTCTGGGTGCGGACACTCGCCTCAGGGGAAGAAAAATCCGTCAGCCCTGAATCCTACCCGAACTGCTCCGGTCCTACGTGGCGCCCGGATGGCAGTTCGCTGGCTTTCGCGGCGCGGTGGGACGCGGGGAATGCCATCTTCCTCATGCCGCCCGACGGTGGGGAACCCACCAAAGTATACGACAAGAAGGGCGCGTGTGAACCCCACTTTACGCCGGATGGCGCACTCATCGTTTACGAGACTGAAACGAACATCTGCACGGTACAACCCGACGGACAAAAGAATCGGATGATCACGTTCCAGGCCGGAGTGCAGCGTTACGGTCGTTCGAGCCCGGACGGCCAGCATATCGTCTATTGTCAGGGCGTCAGCGAGAAAGGGCCTTGGGAATTGTACGTCGTCTCGATCAAGGGTGGACATCCCGTCAAGCTGACGAACGACGGATCGGACATGACCCCGGACTGGAAGTAGCGATTATGGGTTTCAGAGTAATGAGGTCGACAATCACAAAGGCTGCGATCGTTGCGTTGTGCCCGATGTTCGTGTTCGCGCAGGTCAGCATCAATCAAGTCATTCAAGACACGGGGCCAATTTTTACCTACATTCTCGATACGGGCAGCCCATCGTCATCACGGCTTGCATCGAACGCCATCGCGGACAAAATGGGCTGGAGGCTGCTGGCGGAAGACGACCACGCTCATGCGTTCACGGGCGATACGGTTCTGTTAAATGATCGGATTGCGGTTGTCATTAGGCGTGAAGCTGCCGGCCCGGAAGTGTACGCGCTTGGCGAGAATGGCCCCGTCTACCGTGCGACAATCGCGCCGGCTGCCATGCCGGGCGATGAGACGACGAAATTGCGGCGGCTGGAAATTGTCGAGAATACAACTGGGGCTACGGAGGTCGAAACGGAATATGGGACACGGCAAGGCAAACCCCTCTCACTAACGTATCGGTTGACTACAGGACAGATTCAGGTCCAGGTGATGCCGAAAAACTACGTGGATGCAATCCTTGTCGAAGGCCAGACCCATTTCCTGGTTGTGCCAGATTTCTTCGCGGACGACATCGTGTACGATGCGCGCCGCGGCAACGAAAAATCGGCGGCGCTTCCCGCGGAAAATTTCTTCTTCCATCTATCGGGCGACGGGAGTTCGATTATTACATGCGTCTGGCAATCGACTGGGCGCACAGCGCGCGCGGTTTTCGGCGGCGAAAGCGAGAAGCGGACCATCGCGCGCTCGGAAATCGAATGTTCCGCCGGCAAGCCGGTATGGGTGGCCTTTGCGGAACGCTCCAACCTTTGGCACGCGCGATCGATTGCTGAAGACGAACAAAAGGCGGACGTGGCGCTCAAATGGCGGGCGCCGTTTCCGGCGAAGTGGCGCGCAAGCCTCGTGGCGGATTCCGAAGTGGCGCAATCGTGGAACTTCGCCGATGCGCGTATTGCAGATTACAATTCGCCGGCAATGGGGACGATTGTGTATCCCAGTTGGTTCACGGACAACACGCCGTACATCCACGCTCCGCCATTCGAGTCGTCGTCACCGATGCGCGCAGTGGTGTACCCCATCGATCGATCGCAGGCCACGCCGCTGAACGAGTTCTTATTGGTCGATGTGATGCGTAGCACGCTTGGCGTCGGACCCTGCCAATACATTCTGGACGTGGAAGGGCTTGATGCGCAGACGTCTCCCACGCCCGCGCTGGTATGTGAGTACGTCGCGAGCAAATTGAAGAAGAACAAGTCGCGGCAAGATCCCGCAGCCATGCGCGAGCGCATCGACGCAATGGCTGGGCACCTTGAACACGCTGACGCGCGGGTCGCCGCCTACGCGGCGCTTAGCGAAAAAATCCGTTCCATCGCTGGCAGTGCGTCTCTATCGGACAATGCTGAATCCAGGGAAATGGTTCGTATACTCGACGAATTAGACGCGACGATCGCGCAACTTGCGCCGGCGAGACGTTCGCCGAAGGACGCCAAGGCGCTTGCGGACGAGTTGGCCGGCCTGGTGGGCCAGGCGAATTGGCAGGAATCGTTTACGCGAGTGGATTCCGAACTTCGGTCGATAGGCGCCGCGCAGGACCGCACGCTGGCGAAGTGCCGGATGGATCTGCGCCGCCTTAAGCAATACTGTCTGTCCGTGGAGTCGAATGCATCGAGTTCTGCGCTGCTCGCGGAAAAGATTGTCGCGTGCATCAACGAGGCCTTTCAGGCGAAAGAATAATGCGCCATGTGGAGTAGCAGGAATTCTCGCCGCGACGTGTTCGCGATTGCGATACTCGCGGCGGGTTCGGTAGCGATGCCCGGAGTAGCCTTGGGCGACAACAGCGTGACCGAACCTTTCACCCGCATCTTCGATACGAACACATCGTCGGAAGTGTCGATTCAATCCGCGAATATTTCGGCGCGCGCTGGATGGATAGCCGTGCCTGAGGACACGGTGGAGCATTCCTTCAAAGGTGACGCGGTGATTCTTAATGATCGAATCGCGATCATGGTGCGCCGGTCAGGCCATGGCGCGGAGGTTTTTTCGTTCGGTCCGGAAGGACCAGTCTCGTGCGCGTCGTTAACGCTCACCGACAGCGACGGCGCGACACCATTGCAGTCGTTGAAGATTGCAAACAATGTCCAGGACAACGTTGCAATCGAAGCGGAGTACAGCGCCGCAAATGGCGAACCCCAGGGGATGCGGCTTGAACTGACCGTTGGCCAACCTTTCGTTAAGGTGCAGCCACTAAAACGTGCGCGCGCAATTATCGTCGGCGCGCCTTGCGATTACGTCGTTTTGCCGGATTTCTTCGCCGATGACATCGTGATTGGGGCGGAAGATATTCCCGCGCAAACGGCTGAGTTGCCGAGCGAGAATTTCTTGCTGCAGCTTTTCGATCAAGGAAATGGAATCGTCATGAACGTCTGGGACAAGCGTAATCAAGACGTTCGCGTAACCATGGGGAAAGCGGCGGGCCGGTCGGTCATTGAAAGCACAGAGATTGAATTTGGCGAAGGCAACGCGGTCTGGGTCGCGGTGATGACACGGCCTGGCATTTGGCATGGACGCTTCGTGTCGGAGAAAGACAGCGACAAGATCCTTTCTCTGGATTGGATGCGCCCGTTTCCGGCGGTTTGGCGGGTGGATTGGCGGACGGCCGATTCGTTGACGGACAGTTGGGAGATGGCTATTGAAAACCCGGACGGCTCGTTCCGAAAGAGCGATCTGTTCGAAGTCAGCCGGGACGATTGGACAGACGAGGATTGGTGGTTCGACAACAAGCCGCGCCGGCGCTGGAACACGGGCGGAATCGGCGGCTACTGGTACCCATGTTGGTTCGACAAAGAGGGAAAGGCGTATCTACAGCCTCTCAAGAAGGGAACCAGGTTCGCGGGGCCGGCGGTTGTCTATCCCATCAATCGAAGCTCGGACACGCCGCTCTCCGACTACACGGTAACGGACGTCGTTCGGAACACCCTTGGGGTGGGCCCCTGCCAGTACATCCTCGACTTGGAAGGGCAGGGTTTGTCCTTCAAAGGCAAACCCACATGCGCCATACGCGATTTCTTGGACCCCATTTACGAAAAAGGTGAACAGGGTAGCCGCACGGCGGATGTAAATCAGGCGCTCGACGACGTATTGGTGTTCATGCGGCTGATTCGCGGACGCATCGAGCAGTATAGTGGGTTCGGAAATGACATGCAGGCGTATTTGAGTGATCAGCGGGGCAAAAACCCGGGACTGACAGACTTCCTCGACGAGATGCTGGAACTTGCCCGCGAAATTGACGCGGGTGTAGAGCGGCGCAAAGAAGGAATGAATACGCCAGAACATGCGACCGCGTTGGTCGACGAATTCCGAACCACGCTTGTTGGCTACCTAGGACCGGATGCATCTAAGCGGTGTGAGACGCTGACGAGCGGATTCGTGAAGATCGGTGACAACCAGGACGAATTAGTGGCCGAATGTCGCCGCGCCGTAAAAGTGTTGAGACAACGGGCTGCGCTAGAAATGGCGCGCGATTCACGCGTCGCGCCCATCGTGGCGGAAATCCGAACGCGCACTCAGGCGGTGCTCAGGGACCCCGTGAACTACGAGGCTGCGCGTCATTGAACGCGAGCCGGGAAAGGAACAACGCGGTGACAACGAAAGGACTGGCGGACTATGGGCAACGGCAGATGCGGTCGGACGATTTGCGTCGTTATATTTCTGTGCTTGGTCGTGAGTTGCGGCGTGGAAAAGACCGGGACACCGCAGGCGCCCGCCGTTCCAACCGAGCAATCGAAGGCCGCGAAGCTTAAAGCGAGCACGGCGATCACTACGGCTGCGGGTATCAAGATGGTGGCGATTCCAGCGGCCGATTTCATCATGGGAAACGATGCTGGCGAGGAGGATGAACGTCCCGCACATTCGGTGAAGATCGACGGGTTCTATATGGACGTATATGAAGTGACCCAGGAGTCGTACGAAACGTTCATGGGGACGAACCCGTCGAAACACAAAGACCCGCGCCAACCTGTTGAGCAACTCGGTTGGTTGGCAGCGATCAAGTATTGCAACATGCGTTCGCTCAAGGAAGGGCTCAAGGCCTGCTACAATCTCGATACGTTGGCGTGCAATTTCGAGGCTGATGGCTATCGGTTGCCCACCGAGGCCGAATGGGAATATGCGTGCCGCGCCGGGACCACCGGCGAATTTTCGTTTACCGGCGGCGAGAGCAAACTTGGCGAAGCCGGTTGGTACAAGGCGAACGCAGGCGACAGCACACATCCGGTCGGTGAGAAGCAGCCCAACGCCTGGGGTCTGTACGATATGCACGGTAATGTTTTCGAGTGGTGCATTGACGTGTACAACGAAGACTATTTTGCGCAAAGTCCCGCCGGGAATCCGTGCAACACGGGAGAAGGGGACGAACGGGTATTGCGCGGCGGCGGATGGAACAGCGGACCCGATCTTTGCCGTGCCTCCGCGCGGTACAGCGAGGCGCCCGGCCTCGCGGATGTCTGCTTCGGATACGACGCTTACGGGTTCCGCTGCGTAAAGCGCGCGGTTGCGCCGGGCAACTAAATTGCAGCGGGCAGTTGATTTGTAGCCCGCGCGACTGCAGATCGGTTTCGGGGTTTCAGGGACCAAGGGGACGTCTTGCTTTTTCATACGTGGACATTTCTGATTTTCTTTTCCATTGTGTATCCCGTCTTTCTCGTCGTGAGGAATACAAGGCTGCGCACCCCTTGGTTGTTTCTCGCCTCCTACGTGTTCTATGGCTGGTGGAACCCCTTCTACCTCCTGCTGATTGGTTACGCGAGCGCCGTCGATTTTGTTGCCGTCGCGTTTATGGAACGAAGCCAACGCAAGGGACTCTGGTTGGCGGTCAGTATCGTTAATAATATCGGGATACTTGCCTTCTTCAAATACGGGGACTTCCTCGTCGAAAATCTCAATGCCGGGTTGGCCGCCTTTCACGTTGGATACGCGGTAAACATACTAGACGTGACATTGCCCGTCGGGATTTCGTTTCACGTTTTCCAGTCCCTGAGTTACATCATCGATTACTATGGCGGCAAGATTGAACGCGAGAAAAATCTGTTGCGGTATATGACCTTCGTCTCGTTCTTTCCGCAGTTGGTCGCGGGTCCAATCGAACGTGCACGCCATCTGTTACCTCAGTTGCAGGGAGAATCCCGTATTACGTCCAGGAATGTTACGGACGGCATCTCGCTCTTCGTTGTTGGACTGTTCAAGAAAATCGTTTTGGCCGATTTTCTCGCGCTTTACGTCGACAAGGTCTACGCAGATCCGACCGAATTCGATGCTGCGGCGTTGGCCCTTGCGACATTTGCATTCGCGTGGCAAATCTATTTCGATTTCAGCGGATACACCGATATGGCCCGCGGCATAGGAAGCGTCATGGGATTTCAGTTGGTGCTCAATTTTCGAAATCCTTACCTCGCAACGGACTTGGGTGATTTTTGGTCCCGCTGGCATATCAGCCTTTCGTCATGGTTCCGGGACTATGTGTACGTTCCTCTCGGCGGCAATCGCGGCGGTGCGTTGCAGTTGTATCGCAATATCTTTCTTACCATGATCATATCCGGATTGTGGCACGGCGCTGCGTGGAATTTTGTTATCTGGGGCGCCCTGCACGCCATCGGACGCATGTTGACGCGCGAACTCGAACGGACCACGTTTTACCGCGAACGTGTGCCGCGTTTGCTTAAACAAGTTTTCGTATTCTCGTTCGTAACATTCGCTTGGATCTTCTTCCGCGCCACGAGCGTGGAACACGCGTGGACCATTGTTACCAGAATTGCTACGGCGAGTTGGACGGCCGATCCGGGATTTCCGCTCGTTGCGCTCGGTCTTGTGGCATCCATTTGGGCTTACCAATTCGTGTATGAGTCACCGGCGCGCAAGGTGTTAGAACTCGCACCGGTGCGGATCGCGTGTGTGGTGGGAATGATGCTCTGTGTCGCACTGTTCGCATCATCGGGCGAACAGGCGTTTATCTATTTCCAATTCTAAGGATGAAGCTGTTGCCGCGAGAGCGAATACAATCGAACGAACTGGGGCAATACCTGGACCCGCCCAGTGGCGTGCTATTTGGCTCGAATGCCGTGCGACTTGGCGCGGTACAGTGGATCGTAGCCGCAGTAATCCTGACCACTATCTACATGGGATTGCCGCGCGTCTGGCAATGGATCGAACCTCTGGAAATAACACCAGACCATCGAATTCCCTATTCGTTAAGCGAGGATTATTGGCTGTATGAGCGATACGCAAAGACGGTATTGAAAAATCGAGACATAATTCCAGTCGTCGGCGATTCCGTGATCTGGGGCCAATACGTGCGCCCCGGCGAAACGCTGTCTCACGCGCTGAACAAGCAGACGGGTAAGACCGAGTTTGCAAACCTGGGCGTGAATGGAAGCCACCCAGTCGCTCTGTCCGGGCTAATTACGTACTACGGAGCCGCGATCGCGGATCGCAAGATCATTCTGCAATACAATCCTCTCTGGATGAGTTCAAAACGTCGCGACCTGCAAATCACCAAGGCCACGACGTTCAACCACCCCCAGCTCGTTCCGCAGTTTTACCCACGCATTCCGTGCTATGACGCAACCGTGTCTGACCGTTTAAGCATTGCTATTGCGCGTGATTTCACATTTTTGAGTTGGACGGCGCACCTACGAAGGACTTATTTTGACAATCAAAGTCTCGCGTCGTGGGCCATTGAAAATCCATACGCGAACCCGCTGGGCGCGCTCACTCTCCGGCTTCCGCAGCCCGAGGATTCAGCGCCGAGCGATCCGATTCCGTGGGCGGAGAAGGACGCACGGTCCCAGTCCTTCGATTGGGTGGCGCCGGAGAATTCCCTGCAATGGGCGTTCTTTAAGCGATCATTGTCCACGCTCCAGAGTCGCGGGAATCGCGTGTTCGTGATACTCGGCCCATTTAACGAGCACATGTTGACTGACGAGAGCCGCGCGATTTTTGCCGATATTCACGCCGATATGGACGCATGGCTCGTTCAGAGCCACGTGGATCATTTGGCTCCGGCCGTCCTTCCGAGCGGGTTGTACGCTGATGCGAGCCATCCTATCGCGGAAGGATATGTTGCACTCGCGACGTTTTTGCTGGAAAGCGATTCATTCCGCACATTCCTTGATCGATAACACGCCACAAAATCTAATCCACCATTGCGATCTACAGCGTAGTCGATGTTGAAGGCATGGCCATAACGGACTACAATTGCTGGTAGATCAGCCTTCGGAACTCACGTTCGGCCAAGAGGGAGAATCTGTGACCGAAATGGCTGGGGGATCAATGCCGTGAGCACGAATGATGCGGACCGCAAGTTCGGGCAGGCGACCGCGCTGTACCGCGAAAAGCGATATCCGGAAGCCCTGCAACTCCTTAACCAACTCGATTCAGACCTACCCTTAACGAAGGACATCATGTACCCGCGGGCGTTGTGTCTGGCGGCGCTGGGCCAGAAAGGCGAGGCCCTGCAGGTGTGCAAATCGCTTGAAGCGCTGTTTCAGGATGCTCGTGCGCGTGATTTGAAGGTTCGTCTTGAGGGTGACCCGAAACTTGCGCCGAGTCCGGGTACTCCCGCGCAAGGCGCGATACGGTCAACGTCAATTTCGCGCGCCAAAAGCGGCAGCCGGTTACCCGTTGTCGGCATTGGCGTTGTCGTCGCCGTGATTGGCGTTGCCGCAGCGGCATTTTTTCTGTTTGCTTACTGGAGGGGCGTGACTCCGGGCAATGAGTTCGGCGATCGTCCGCAACGGGCAGACGTGACAGGCACCCCTTCTCAGCAGGCAGAGATTGACAAGGCAATGCGTAGGGAGATGGCGAGTAGCTCGAATTCGCCGTTCACCACCATCTACGACACAGGCTCCGCATCACCAAAACCCTACACGCAAGGTGAACTTACGTCCCAGACTGGATGGACGCAGGTGCCCGAAGGAGAGACCGGTCATACGTTTGCCGGTGACGCCGTCCTGATGAACAATCAAGTGGCTGTCGTGCTTCGGAAAGCGGGTAGCGGAGCGGAGCTTTGCGGACAGACCACCGGATTTCAGAAGACATACGCCAATCTTGTTCCCATTGGCAACGCCGGCGCCGCGCAGGGTATGGACTCCCTCACTATCACAAAATGTGAACAGGACGAAGTAATTGTAGAGGTGTCTCACCGTGCCAGCGATGGACAGCCGATAAAAATGCGCTACGAACTCGCTATGGGCCAAGTCATCGCAAAGGTAACACCTGTCGCTGGAGCAACAGGGCTGCGCGTGGAAGCTCCAAGCCGTTTTGCGGTTTTGCCCGACTTCTTCGCGGATGACATCGTCGTCGACGCAAGGGAGGTATTGGCCGACACGGCCGAGCTGCCCAGTGAAAACTTTCTCCTCCACATGGTCGGCGATGGCGAGGCGATCGTGATGGACGTCTGGAATAACCGCGATCAGGATATTAGGGTCGTCCTGGACGGCGACGCCTTTAGTCGTCAGATTCAATCGTCGGAAATCGCCTTCGGCAAGGACGGATCAGTTTGGGTCGCCCTCCTCGCGGCCAATGGCGTCTGGCACATGCGCGACGTGAAGGAGACCGAGAAGGGCAAGGTGCTGCCGCTCGACTGGCAGCGTCCATATCCGGCGCTTTGGCGGGTTGACTGGAAACGTTCAGACGATCTGACCGATAGCTGGGAAATGCTGACCGAGATGCGCGACGGAAAATTTAAAAAGCATGGATTGTTTGAGGAAGAAGAGGACTCCTGGACTGCACAAGACTGGTGGGGATCGGGCACCCGTACGCGGATCGCTTCGGGTCTTGGGCGGTTCCATTATCCGTGTTGGGTGGACCGCCAAGGCCAAGGTTGGCTCGAGCCGTTGTTGACCGAAAGCTGGGGGTCATATGCTCCATTGGAAGGGACGCCAAACTTCCGCGGGCCGGCAATCATTTATCCGCTAAACCGTTTAACAGACACGCCCCTCGACAAATTTACCGTCGTGGACTTGGTGCGAACCAGTCTCGGTGTGGGACCCTGTGAGTACATCCTTGATGTGGAAGGCCAACACGAAGCCTTTGCCGGAATGCCTACCTGCACGGTGAGGGACACCCTGGACGAGATCTACGAAAGCGGCCAGCAAAAAGAGCGTCGCGCTGATGTGGAAAAGGCTCTAGATGACGTCGTCGCATTCATCACCCTCATTCGCGGCCGTATCGATAAATATCAAACCTTTTCCGAGGAACTGCGGGACTTCTTACAAAAGTACGAGAAAAAGAACCCCGGTCTAGCGCCCTACATCCAGGACATGGTGAGACTGACGGATCAAATCGACAGTGCTATTGCGAAAAACACGGAAAGCATCAAGACGGTAAAGTACGCCACAAATCTGGCCAAGGAATTCCGCTCGGAACTCCTTGATTATGATGGCAATGACGCCGCCGAGAAGTGCAAGAAGTTTACCGAAGCTTGGGTCGAAATAGGGGGAAATCAGGACACCCTCGTGGCCGAGTGCCGCGTCGCAGTCAGACTGCTTCGACAGACCCCTGCAGTGGCATTTTCTGACAGCCCGGAACGTGCAGACCTTGTCCGCGAAGTTCGGTCGCGTACCGAGAGCATTCTGCGCGCCCCTGTCAATTACGAGGCCCCACGGCATTAGGTCTACAGTCGAAAATGGTGGGCGGCGAGGGATTCGAACCCCCGACCCCCTGCGTGTAAAGCAGATGCTCTAACCAGCTGAGCTAGCCGCCCGTGAAGGGCGTGATTATGCCTTAAGATGAGCGCGGGCTTCCACCCGCGGGCACGAAATTACGCGCATCGCGATGGAAGCCCACACTTCCGCATGCCGCAAGGTTTGTGTCGTGAGTCCTTCCCTACCGCAAATCGTTCGCGGTACGAGGCTTCACGCCGGCGCACGGCGCAACCGGCAATTATTCGAGGATACGCGGACTATTCCGCGACGACTGGTCCGGTAAATCCGTCGAGCAATAACCGCATTGCGCGAAAAAGAAACACAAGGATTCGAATAATTGGGGGTAGATCCTGTTCCACTTCCATGATGAAATTCCTTCCTGTTTTCCACAGATGCTGCTGCCTTCCACTGCCACGCGCCCGGGCATCCGTGAACACGGGCGCAACACCTTGAAC
>Ga0163150_10000590_pt1 | contig 66968 bp, 68 predicted proteins | sample OliLakLV19P2IB_FD_148628 | JGI IMG/M metagenome (GOLD analysis project Ga0163150, IMG submission 148628) | Freshwater microbial mat bacterial communities from Lake Vanda, McMurdo Dry Valleys, Antarctica - Oligotrophic Lake LV.19.P2.IB | ecosystem: Environmental > Aquatic > Freshwater > Lake >...
ATATAAGTATATGAAACACAATATGGGTAATGCAGACCGAATCATCAGAGTGTTGATTGCTGTGCTAATCGCCGTTCTTTATTTTACAAATACTGTTAGCGGTACTTTGGGGTACGTATTACTGGCAGTTGGGGCAATTTTTCTACTAACCAGTCTGGTGGGTTCCTGTCCACTATATTCTTTGTTTGGTATTACTACTTGTAAAGCCAAAAGATTGCAATAATGTTTAGGGCAGGTATTATTGTTTATTTTCGGGTATAAAAAATTATCAGTATGCTCGATCAGGCACACATTACCTCCCTTTTCGAAAACGCAACAGAAGGAATTATTCTTACCAACGGAGTTGGAAATATTGTTATGGCAAATCCTGCCGTAGAACGTATGTTTGATTATTCGAAAGATGAACTAAACGGTAAACCTATTGAAATATTAATACCTGACAAATTCAAACCTCATCATCATCAACTTAGGGATGGCTTTTATCATAAACCTTCTAACAGGGTAATGGGACAGGGCCGTGACCTTAACGGACGAAAAAAAGGTGGCTCAGATATGCCAGTGGAAGTAAGTTTGAGTCACTATCAAAGAGATGGCGAATTATTTGTTATTGCATTTATCGTTGATATTACCCAGAGAAAAAAGATTGAAGGTAGTATGCTGAAACAAAAAGAAGAGCTGGAAAAAATTACTGATAAAATACGACAGCTTAATGCCGACCTCGAAGTAAAAGTGGAAGAACGGACATTGATTTTAAAAGAAGCATTGCAAAAGCTGGAAGAATCGCAGCAGGAACTTAGTGAGGCATTAGACAAGGAAAAACAATTGAATGAAATTAAAAGCCGGTTTGTATCAATGGCTTCGCATGAGTTTCGTACACCACTTACGACTGTGCTTTCATCAGCTTCATTACTGTCGAAATATACAGGAGAAGATGACCAGGAAAAAAGGGACAAGCATATCCTGCGGATTAAAAATTCGGTTAAAAATCTTAATGACATTCTCGAAGACTTTCTCTCCCTCGGTAAATTGAACGAGGGTAAAATAGAAAAGCGAATCGAGCAGGTAAATTTGAAAGATATATTAACAGATACGATTGATGAAATGAAGGCAATTACTAAAAAAGGACAGCAGATTTTACTCAATTGCAGCGGAGATTATTTTGCTTTTACGGATAAGAAGCTATTCCGGAATATTCTTATTAATCTTATCAGCAACGCCATTAAGTTTTCTGAGGAAGGAAAGACAATATCCGTTGCAGGTAAACTATTGGATAGTAAAGCGATAATTGCCGTCAGAGATGAGGGTATTGGCATTTCAGAAGAAGACCAACAACATCTTTTTTCCAGTTTCTTTCGTGGAGCTAATGCCACTAATATTCAGGGAACCGGTCTTGGATTACACATTGTAAAACGATATGTTGACCTGCTGGGAGGAGAATTAGTATTACAAAGCGAATTAAATAAAGGAACAACCATTAATTTTATTATTCCAATAAACTGATAGTAGTATGAAATCTGTTTTAGTAATTGATGACAACCCTGATATCAGGGATAATACGGCAGAGATACTGGAGTTGGCCGGATACAAAACATTTACAGCCGAAAACGGAAAGAGGGGAGTAGAGGTAGCACAACGGGAGAAGCCGGATGTAATCGTTTGTGATATTATGATGCCGGAACTGGATGGCTATGGTGTATTGCACCTGCTTCGTAAAAATGCTGACACAGAGAATATACCTTTTGTATTTCTTACTGCAAAAACGGAGCGAAGTGATTTTAGAAAAGGAATGGAGATGGGAGCTGATGATTATATTACCAAACCATTTGAAGACATTGAGTTGTTAAACGCAATTGAAGTAAGGCTTAAAAAAGCGGCGATACTTGACAATAAATATTCCTCAACGCAGCAAGGTGTTAGCCAGTTTATCAAAGACGTAAAAAATGCCGGTTTGATAAACCAACTGGCGGATCAGTATGATGTAGAAAATTATACAAAAAAGCAGGCCTTGTACCAGGAGAGTAAACGACCAAGGTATTTATATTACCTCGTAAAAGGGAAGGTAAAAGGGTTCAAGACTCATGAGGATGGCAAAGAATATATTACTGATTTATTCAGTGACGGTGATTTTATAGGCTACCTGGCATTAATTGAAGATAAGAATTACGATGACTCTGCTGTAGTGCTGGAAGATGCAGAGATAATGCAGATACCAAAAGAAGATTTTCTGCAGATGATATATGGCAATATGGATGTGGCAGTTAAATTTATCCGCATCATAACACAAAACGTAAAGGAAAAGGAAGAACGTTTACTGAGTCTTGCATATAGCTCACTCCGGAAAAGAGTGGCAAAGGCTTTGGTGGATATAAACCAGAAATTTAATGTTGAGAATGAAAACAAACCCCTTGAAATTTCGAGAGAAGACTTTGCACACTATGTAGGTACAGCAACAGAATCGCTGATACGTACACTCAGCGATTTTAAAGGCGAAAAATTAATTGAGATAAAGGAAGGGAAAATCTCCATTGTCAATCTTGAAAAGCTCAGGAACTTGTTGTATTAATGATCCGCATCCCGGTTTAAATCGTACTCATCAGCTTTGGTATCTTTCTTTTTACCGGTAGATATTTCACGGCCATGAGTGTTTTGCTGCTGTAGGGTCCAGTTATCGGTCATAGTTGTTTCCAGCCAAAGATTGCCTGACTTTCTGAAAACCTGAACAGCAAGATTAAACCTGTCCTTGAAAATTTTTTCCAGCTCATTTACTTTCATTTCTTCATTAATTTCAATATCACCTTCGGCACAGGTTAACCTGCTGTTGCCAACAGTGCGGCTGTTCGGAATAAGCTGGTTGGCAGAGAATGCTGAACGGGAACTGGATTTATTATTAAAAAATTCAATTTTTAAAAAAGGAAATTCTGTAGTGAACTCTTTCTGGATATCACTAATACAACGGGCAGGGGTAATATGCAAACGTATTTTCATAAAGTTAGTAAACATAAATAGTGACTTTTGCCTGGTTTTCATTTGTATTGCTTCTAGGAATGTGAATAATCAATTCTCCGTTTTGATAGGCCGCACTGGCAAATAAGGTATCTGCATCTGCTGGTAAAGCAAAAGCTCTTGTCCAATTGGTGAAATCATATTCACAGCGGTCATTTGTACAACTTACAGTATGGGCTTCGCTTTTCGCTGCAATGGTAAGAACAGCGTCGGCTATTGAAATATTAAAATCTTCCCTTTGTAAACCGGGGCTTGCTGATACGATACGGTATTCTTCTTCGTTTTCAGTAATATTAACTGCCGGAATTAGCAGGGCTGTATCAGGTAAGTCATTCTCCTTTTCATGGCTTTTAAATGGAAGAATTGTTGTCATTTTTACAGGGATGTCTTTATAATTTGCAGTTCCGGTATACATAATCATATTTTTATAAAACGAAAGTAGGATTTTGTTTTATCCATAAAAATGACATTGTGCAGCCTTTAGAATGATTTCAGTCAGTTTTTCTCAACTGATAAAAATCAATTTTCCGGATAGCGATAATCATGGCTGGCTATCTTTGTACTTACTACTTTTATAGTATGAAAGAAATAAAACCAATAAAAAGAAGTGTTCAGTTACAACCGTTAAGCAGGGAGCATCATGATGGCCTGCTGTTTGTGTGGAAAATCAGGCAGGGAATTAATAATCATACCAGTATCGAAAAACTGAGTGATTATACAGGTTGGTTTTGGAAAAACCATATCCGCCCACACTTTTTCCAGGAAGAGAAAGTGCTTTTGTTGTTTATGGAGGCAGCACATCCAATGGCTGTGCAGTTAAGAAATGAGCATAACTACATCAGGGAATTAATAATAGCAATTGATAAAGATGCAGACAGTCATGATTTTACCAGTCTTGCTAATTTATTGGAAAAACATATCCGGTTTGAAGAAAGGGAGTTGTTTCAATTTTTAGAAGAGCACCTCAGCGAACAGGAGTTAGCGGAGATTTATGAAAAACTGGAAAAATATGCGGTAGCTTGTGAGGAAGAATGGAAAGATGAATTTTGGTTAAAGAAAGAAATCAAATAATCAGTTGTCTTGAAATTCATCTAAATCTCTTCTTTCTTTTTTAGTTGGCCTTCCGATTTTACTTTGCCGCTTGCCTGTGTGAAAACTTGCCGCCTGGTATTGAAGCCGCTGTATTTCTTCTTCGGGAGTAATGTCAATATAGTTTTTAATTGCTTCTGAAGCCGCCACTCTTTTTTCCAAAAGCCCGGTTACTTTTATTCTCCATCGTTTCGCTTCTGTTTTTATTTCATACTCATCACCTATACTTACGTTTCTGGATGCTTTGGCCTGTGAGCCATCATACTTTACTTTACCAGAATCGCAGGCAGCTGCCGCCAGGCTCCTTGTTTTAAACAGGCGGATGGACCAGAGGTATTTATCGAGACGGAGTTTTTCCTGTCCGTCCGGCAGGCGGGCTTTAGCAGGCATGGCTATAAGTTTATAAATGCTCTATAAACTTCTTTTTTTACTTTTTCCCAACCAAGGGTTTCTATTAGAACTTTAGGTTGTTCTGAAATATCTGCCTCCTCAAAATACAGAACACTCTTTCTTAAAAAGATTAGCTTTTCTTGCCCATATTTTTCTTCAAAGAAAGCAGCTAATTGCACAGGGGTAAAATGCTGAACAAGCATCCACAAATCATAAAAGTCTTTTCTTGTACCTCTTTTGCAAATGGCAAAAAGCCTCATTGCGGCAACGTCTTCGATTGAAAACATCCTGATATTATTAATAGTTTCAATGGGAGAAAGGAGTTTAAAAGGATGATAGATTATGTCTGACTTTACTGACCCTATACTGCAAAAAAGCATATAGCGGTTGTTTCCTCTATAAGTGTAATCGGGATAATCAGTTTTTATAAGTTCGTCTAATACAGATGGATCAAATTCTTTAGTGGAAAATAAATCAATGTCAACACTTTTTCTGTGTCCGTAACGGAGACAAAGCGATGTGCCTCCAACTAAAGAGAAGGCTGCAAGGTATTTTTTACCAAGTAATGATAGCAGCACTTTGTGCATTGCTTCATCAATAGTATTCAGGTGCAACATGAATGTTTGCTAAGGGGATATCTAATTTGATACTGAAATAATTAGCTGTTTTCTTGTCTAATGTCTTACTTTTTAATATTGCTTCCCTGATTTGTATGTCAGTATAGACTGAAAAAATAGCCTCAACTTCTTTTGTAAGGCCTCTTTGCAAAGTACGTTCTATTATTAGCTGACAATTTTTTTGCCAGTCTAATCTTTCCGGGTTTACGTCCCAAAACAAACTTTTATCTAAGACTTCTGAAACTTTCATTTAATAAAAGTAAAAAATCCCATTGGCATTTGCTAATGGGATTTTTAAGAGATAGTTAGAATTACATTTCCGAAAAGTATTTGTGGAAATAAGGTATCGTCTCAATCCCTTTGTAATAATTCTCAATATTGTATTTTTCGTTCGGGCTATGCAGATTGTCATTATCTAAACCAAAGCCCATGAAGATTATTTTAATGCCTAATTCTTTTTCCAAAATAGAACATATTGGAATACTGCCACCACCACGAACGGGAATTGGAGTTTTTCCAAAAGTAGTTTCTACAGCTTTTGATGCAGCTTTATATCCTTTGCTGTCAATTGGTGTCATGTAAGGTTCGCCACCATGATGCAATTCAGCTTTCACTTCTACTGACTTTGGTGCAATAGATTTAAAATACTTCAGCAGTATGTCAGTTATTTTATCTGATGACTGGTTGGGCACCAGCCTTGCCGAAATTTTTGCATAAGCTTTTGATGGCAAAACAGTTTTTGCACCCTCGCCCTGGTAACCACCCCAGATGCCGTTTACTTCAATTGTTGGACGGATGCCGGTTCTTTCATAAGTACTGTACCCTTTTTCTCCCCACAATTCTTTTACACCCAGCTCATCCATGTATTCTTTTTCATCATAAGGGGCTTTGTTGATGAGTGCTCTTTCTTCTGGCCCTGCCACTACTACATCATCATAAAAACCAGGGATGGTAATATGATTATTTTCATCATGACAACTCGCAATCATTTGTGCTAAAATAGTAATCGGGTTTGCCACCGCACCGCCATAGGTACCGCTGTGCAAATCCCTGTTGGCTCCGGTTACTTCTACCTGTATATAACTCAATCCACGAACACCGGTATCTAATGATGGGTTTTCCATGCTCAGCATAGAACTATCACTGATAAGTATAACATCTGCTTTTAATAACTCTTTATTTTCTGCCACAAACTTTCCGAGATTGGGTGAACCTACCTCTTCTTCCCCTTCAATCAGAAATTTAATGTTGGTAGTCATGCTGTTCGTCTTTGTCAAAACTTCCAATGCCTTTACATGCATATAGAACTGCCCTTTATCATCAGCACTGCCACGGGCAAATACTTTCCCATCAATGATGGTTGGTTCAAAGGGAGGATTGGTCCACAGCTCTAATGGCTCGGCAGGCTGCACATCATAGTGACCATACACCAGTACCGTGGGTTTGGCGGGGTCAATTATTTTTTCACCATATACAGCCGGGTGACCATCGGTAGCCATCACTTCGGCTGTAGAGCAACCGGCCTCCAGCAAGCTTTTCTTAACTGCTTCAGCACATTTCAGCATATCGGCTTTGTGTTCGCTTTTGGCACTAACAGAAGGGATACGGAGCAGGTCCAGCATTTCACTCAGAAAACGAACTTTATTTTTTTCCTGGTAATCTTTCCAAATTTGCGACATATTGTTTTACTTTTTGGGGAACGAAGATAGGGAAGGGGAGTTTATGGTTTGCAGTTTATAGTTTTTGGTGTTGGCATAGGCTTCAGGGTGATAAGTCGCTGGTCACTACCGGGTTAGTCTGCCGATTTCTTTTTATTATGCCGGGTTGTATTTCCATTGGTTCCATCTGTAAGATTCGTGGTGGTGGCTTTCGAAATAACTTTGCTGCCGAATTGATTTTTGATATTATCAACTACTTTATATAACCCTAATTTCTCCACATTGTTCTCAAACAAATTCATCTGCATAGTAAAAGGAATAAACTGGCTGAAGCGAACACCCAATAATCGAACAGGCCTTGCTTTTTGGTATGATTTATTAAAGAGATCTTTCACTTTTGCAATCAATACATCATCTAATGCGGTGTAATCAACAGTCTCTTGTCGTGAAGTAGTTTCAAAATCTGAATAGCGGATTTTTACTGTAACACAACCTGTCAGTTTTTCATCTTCTCTTAATGAATAAGCGGTCTTCTCTGTAAGTCTTACAAGCTCGTTATATAAAAAAGAAGTATCGGTATAGTCGCTGTCAAAAGTGTTTTCATGGCTCATGCTTTTTTGCTCCCAGTCGGTTGTTATTTCTGTACTGCCAATACCATGTGCTTTATGCCAGAGAGCTTCTCCCCATTTTCCTGCAATTTTTTCTAAATGTTCAATAGGAGTTTTGGCAATATCTTCAATTGTATAAATGCCATAGCTTTTTAAATGTTGTTCGGTTTGTTTGCCCACACCATTTATTTTTTCAATGCCCAGCGGCCAGAGAAATGCTGTTTCTTTTCCATGCGGTATTTCTAAAAAGCCATTCGGCTTTGCTTCATTCGTTGCCATCTTGGCGATAAATCTTGCAGAAGCTAAACCACAGGAAATAGGTAAACCTGTTTCGCTGGTAATCAATTGGCGCAAATCTTTTGCATACTGGCTTACGCCAAAAAATTTATCCATACCACTCAGGTCAATATAGAATTCATCAATGCTTGCTTTTTCAAACAGCGGAACCTTAGAAGCAATGATATCTGAAACCCACCTGGAATATTTACTATAATCACCACGGCTGGCATTGGTAACAATTACCTGCGGACAAAGCTGAAATGCTTTTTTCATCGGCATAGCAGAGTGGATACCAAATTTTCTTGCCTCATAACTGCAGGCGGCTACCACACCTCTTTCATATCCACCAACCACAACAGGTTTTCCTTGTAAGGAAGGATTATTTCTTATTTCAACTGAAACAAAAAAGGAATCAAGGTCGAAGTGAGCAATATGTTTTTTGGATACCGGCACTATTCAAAGGTAGAGAAAGTCCATAGTCAACAGACCATAGGTCGCAACAGATTATGAAAGCACAAATAGTTTGAGTGAGTAAAGATGGATATAATGAAAGAGGTATAAGTTTTAGATCTGGTTGTGGGCTATAAATAAATTTCCAGCAATCCATCCGGCAACTCTACCATTACTTCTTTCTTCTTATGATTTACTTTTTGCAGCGTTTGTTCATGCAGTGGTATCAGCACTTCCTTTCCTTTTATTTCCAACCGGCAAAGCAGTTGATGCGGTTGTTCTATCAATTCTACTATCTCACCAAGAGGTTCATTATTATTGATAATGGTATAGCCCAGCAAGCTTGCCGGTGCAGTTTTAGCAGCAAACTTTTTAAAATCAATTTCCGGCACCCATATTTCTTTTTGTGTGAGTTTGATGGCCGCTTCCCTTGAATTTATTCCTTCCAGTTTCAAATAAATTTCTTCTTCGCCTTTAATTTTTGCAGATTCAATAAACCAGGGAAGAAATGAGCTTTTCTTTTCTTCAATGAAAATTGCCTGTAATCCTTTCAATGATGTTTTCTTTCCCAACTGATGTTTGAGCAGCAGTTCGCCCTGAAGGCCATGTACGGCAACAAGCTTTCCGATCTTAAAGTATTCTGCCATTGTAGCAAATATAATCTGTGTTAATCTGTATAGTCTGTGGCTAAGCAAAAAAATCCCGTCCGCCAGCTGGCGGACGGGATTACGAACTTTCAGGATGTGGACTTGTCTGCCGGCCGGCAGGTTATTTATCCTTCATTGCCACCTTCGCTTTCTGCCCTTCTCTCAGGTCTGGGACCCGGCATCGGACGTCTTGTTCTTTTGTTGTTGTAGGCATCTTCCTGGCGTTTTTTCAAATGTGCTTCATGTTCTGCACTCCACTTGGTAAATTTTTCCATCGCAGCAGCATCATCAAACAGGCCAAGCCCCACACCACGGAGCAGGTGTTTAAGATACAATACACCTTTGAAGCTAAGGATGCGGCGAACGGTGTCTGTAGGTGTAGCACCTTTGCTCAACCACTCCAATGCTTTCTGACGGTCAAGCTGAATAGTAGCAGGAACAGTCAGAGGATTGTAAGTACCTAATTTCTGGATGAATTTGCCATCACGGGGTGCCCGGGAGTCGGCAATAACGATGAAGTAAAAGGGTCTCTTTTTGGACCCGTGTCTTTGAAGACGGATTTTGGCTGACATTAAATAGAAATTTAACGTTGTTAAACAATAATTGTTATCCCGATAGTTATCGGGGCCGGTAAAAACCGGACAGCAAATATAGGAACGAAAGGGGAAATGGCAAAGGAATGTAGAACAGATGAATATTGAACAAGGAATATCGAAGGAAGGCAGAATATTTCAAAGATTTTGAGCCAAATTCATTATTCGTAATTCCTTGTTCTTCTGCTCGATATTCTCTTATTTCTTTATCCCCGGTATCATTCTGCCCATCGTCCCCATTTTGTTCATATTCTTCATCATCCCCTTCATTTGTTCAAACTGCTTGATGAAGGCATTTAATTCGTTCAGATCCTTACCGGCACCTTTGGCTATGCGTTTTTTTCGACCGCCGTCAATCAGATCCGGATCGGCTCTTTCCGCAGGGGTCATGGAGTTTATCATGGCTTCAATGCCTTTAAAAGAGTCATCGTTGATATCAATGTCTTTTAGCTTGCTGCCCATTCCGGGTATCATACCCAGCATGTCTTTCATATTGCCCATCTTTTTGATGGCTTCCAACTGAGTTTTGAAATCGGCAAAGTCAAATTTATTTTTGCGGATCTTGGCTTCTAATTTCTTAGCCTCTACCTCATCAAATTGCTCCTGTGCCCGTTCTACTAAACTGGTAATATCACCCATACCAAGAATACGTTGCGCCATCCTTTCCGGGTAAAACACATCCAGGGTATCCATCTTTTCACCACTGCTGGTAAACTTGATAGGTTTATTAACGGTGTATTTGATAGAAATAGCTGCACCACCTCTTGTATCACCATCTAACTTGGTAAGAACAACACCGGTAAAATCAAGTCTTTCATTAAAAGCTTTAGCCGTATTTACTGCATCCTGGCCGGTCATGCTGTCCACCACAAATAATATCTCTTGTGGATTAACTGCATTTTTTACATCAGCTACTTCCTTCATCATCACTTCATCAACAGCAAGGCGACCGGCAGTATCTATAATCAACACATTCTTGTTCTTACTTCTTGCTTCTTTCACAGCATTTTTAGCGATGTCGACTACGTCTTTATTTTCCAGCTCAATATGAACATCCACACCAATCTGTTCTCCCAATACCCTTAACTGTTCCATCGCAGCGGGGCGATAAATATCGGCGGCTACCAGCATTGGAGAAAGACCCTTCTTCGTTTTCAGAAAATTGGCCAGCTTACCACTAAAAGTGGTTTTACCGCTACCTTGTAAGCCAGCAATCAGGATAATGGCAGGATTTCCTTTTGCATTAAAAACAGCTTCCTGTCCACCCATCAATTCGGTCAGTTCATCTTGTACAATCTTGGTCATCAACTGGCCGGGAGAAATAGCATTAATTACTTTTTCACCCATTGCCTGTTCTTTCACTTTATCAGTAAATTCTTTGGCAATTTTATAATTCACATCCGCATCTACTAAGGCCCGTCGAATTTCTTTTAATGTAGTGGCTATGTTAAGCTCAGTTATCCGACCCTGACCTTTGAGGTTCTTAAAAGCACTTTCAAGTTTTTCCTGTAAAGAATTAAACATAGTTCTCAATATTTATCACTGTATCACAAAAACAAAAAGTGAACATTAAATGTTCACTTTTTAAAGAATTGCAAAGATACAACTTCGCTAAGGAAAAGCTTTGTCGTATAAATAGAAGTGTAAAGTTTTATGTCAGTATAATCTTTTTAAATGGTTGAAATTATGAGCCAAGGTAAGTTCGCAGCATGCTGCACCTGTTAGATGCTTTCAGTTTAGTAATTGCTTTGTCTTTTATCTGCCTTACCCGTTCCCTTGTCAGGCTAAATCGTTCGCCAATATCTTCCAGGCTCATTGGGTGGTCAACACCGATACCGAAAAAGAAGCAAATAACCTCTTTTTGACGTTCAGTCAGTGTTTTGAGACTACGGTCAATCTCCAGTTTCAGCGATTGATTATGAACCAGTTCACCGTCTGTTTTTTCCGTATTTGTATTCTCTAATACGTCAATCAAGGTGTTTTCTTCACCATCAGAAAGAGGGGAGTCTATGCTTACATGCCGGCCATTGATACCCAGGGTAGCTGTTACTTCCTCAATATCCATTTCCAATAGTTCGGCCAACTCTTCTGCTGAAGGTTCCCGTTCATACTGCTGTTCCAACAGCGAATAGGCCTTTTGAATACGATTGGTCAGTCCCACTTTATTCAGTGGTAACCGTACAATCCTTGATTGCTCAGCCAAGGCCTGTAAAATGCTCTGGCGAATCCACCAAACAGCGTAGGAAATAAATTTAAATCCCCGGGTTTCATCAAAACGCTGTGCTGCTTTGATTAAGCCGACGTTTCCCTCGTTAATCAAATCAGGAAGTGATAACCCCTGGTTTTGATACTGTTTAGCCACAGATACTACAAATCGCAGGTTGGCCTTGGTAAGGCGGTCCAGCGATTTTTGGCATCCTTGCCTGATAAGGACAGCTAATTTTACCTCCTCTGCCGGGGTAATGAGTTCGACTTTGCCGATCTCCTGAAGATACTTTTCTAAACTTTGGGATTCACGATTAGTAATAGACTTCGTGATTTTGAGTTGTCTCATGCTCATAGGAATGGTATTTAGTATGGTGTATTTAAAGGGTTAAGAATTATAAGATTGGTTCGCTTATGACTCTAAAAATACCCACCACGGGTTTTATTGGGTTTTTGGTTTTTCAGAACGTATTGGATTTCAAGGCAATTTAGGCAAAGGACCCCAAAAAGCCAAATAAAATTTGACATCATCTTAACGATTCCACATGAGATTTATTTTACAAATCTGGGTTTGGTATTAAATAAAGGGAAAAATAAACCATAAATTATTTTGTGGCAATGATTTATTTTCTATTATTGCAACTATCGCAATGATTTTTAGCGAGAAAGAGAAGAATGAGTAAACAATTATACACCTTAGAGTTCCCCGTACGCTGCTCGCCATCTATACTGTACGAATTCCTTTGTACCCCGGCAGGTCTTGGAGAATGGTTCGCCGATAAAGTTGATGAAAGAGATAATATCTATTATTTCGGGTGGAACGGATCTTATGAAAAAGCTGATTTGCTAGAAAAAGAACAGGATAAGTATATCAGATTCCATTGGCAAGCCTCTCCAGAAGGAGAGTATTTTGAATTTCGGATTGACAGATCGGAGATTACCAATCAGACTATACTTATTATTAAAGATTTTGCGGAAAAGAAAGAAATTAAGGATCAAACTTCTTTATGGGACCACCAGGTGAAAGAACTTTTTCATCGTCTCGGTGGTTAATCAGCCAATACCTCAATTATTTGTTTGAAATAAGTAAGCAGCATTTCTTCTGCATTATCCCATTGTTCTAATGGGATTTTATTTGCCAGCTTAATAAATGGTTTTTCTGTAACTAAGTTTTCGAACACGGTATTACTTATTTCTGTAAGTGAGATATAGTTATCTGTTTCAAAATGATGTTGCCACTGATCGTCATTGATATAACAGTAATAATCTCTTTCTTTCAGCAACGGGTAAGCCGTAATTAATTTTTCTTCTGTTTCTTGTTTAGGGGTACCGGAGAGATGAAGCGTTACGCTAAAAAAATTCCCCCACCAAAACATTGTTCTGATGGCACAAACGTTTTCTTTATCAAAATATCTTGGATAGTCAAGTATCATATAAGGGAGACCTTTATAATTTTCTCCCTTAGAAATTTTTGGTGATGAGCTCATAGCCTGATCGGGTAATTGAGCCGGCAACGATTCGAGATGTTGTTGCTGTTTTATCTGCAACGTTGCCAATAGATGGTTTACTTTTTGCAGAATGCTGTTCTTTGTTAAAATCAGGCCGGCATTACTAACCATCTCCATCTCCTTTTGCGAAAGCCTTATTTTTGCTTCACTCATTAAATAAAGATAAGTGTTCAAAAAGTTAGATAAGCTGATTGTTAAAGCCTTTATCGGTCCCTTTATTGCAACGTTTTTTATAACGTTGCTGGTACTGGTCATGCAGTTTTTCTGGCTATATATTGATGATTTTGTTGGAAAGGGGATTGATACGAAAGTAATATTTGAATTTATCTTTTACCAGAGTGCAGTGCTGGTGCCGCTGGCATTACCGCTTGCTATTCTCCTTTCCTCGCTGATGACCTTCGGTAATCTTGGTGAAAGTTTTGAACTGGTGGCTATTAAATCTGCAGGTATTTCTTTGCTTAGGTTTATGCGGCCGTTGTTTTTTGTTTGTATCCTCCTGGCAGGTGTTGCTTTTGCTTTTTCCAACTATGTAATACCGGTGGCGAATTTAAAATCAAGGACATTGCTTGCCGATATTGTATGGTCCAAACCGGCTTTTGACCTGAAGGAAGGAGTGTTCTATGACAAGATCCCCAATTTTGCTATTAAGATTGGAAAAAAGGAAGCTAACGATAGTGTGATACAGGATGTAATTATTTACGAACAGGGTAATCCTTTGCAGGACAATTTCATTATCGCTAAAAGCGGTGTGATGAGGGTAACAGAAAATAAACGGTTCCTGGAATTTAATTTAAAAGATGGGTGGCGGTACCAGGAAAAAGGTAATTACTATGATGGTAGTAATACAGAATTTATTAGAATTGGCTTTAAAGAATACAAAAAGCAATTTGACCTGAGTTCGCTGGGATTTAATAACCGCACAGCAGACAGTGTAAATAAGAACAATGAAAGGATGTACAGTATGCGGCAGTTGGAAAAAACGATTGATTCTTTACAAAGAGAAAACAAGCTGCTAAAAGAGCAAACAGAGAAGGATATGCTTCGGCAGTTTCAGTTTGCAGGGCTGATTGATACAGCATGGAAAAAAGATTCCCTGCCGGATATAAGCAAGATTAAATCCGTTAAAAATTTTGATGAGTTGTTGCCCGATTCTGCAGAAACGAATGTCAATCAGAATATACGGAACATTGCTGGTTCTATACGTATCAATAATGAATCATTGGTGACTACCTTGAAGGATAAGGATAGAAATTTGCGCAAGCATATAATAGAATGGCATCGTAAGATTGTTCTTTCGCTGGCATGTATCGTCTTATTCCTGATTGGGGCACCGCTTGGCTCTATCATCCGCAAGGGTGGATTAGGAACGCCGTTGATATTCGCCATCATCTTCTTTATGATTTTTTATTTTTCCAGTACAGCTGGCGAAAAAATGGCCAAGGAAAGTACACTTAGCCCTTTTGGCGGTATGTGGTTGGCCACCTTTATTCTGTTACCGGTTGGTCTTTTTCTTATTTATAAGGCCATGAGGGATTCACAGCTTTTTAATAAAGAAGTATATGCCCGGATAGGCAGAGTTATTGGTCGTTTCTTTCATTCAGCAAGTAGAAAATAGAACTTGCGAATTGTTTAAATACTGGCTGTATTGCCTGGTTTTAATATCGGTAAAGGAGAATTTTATTTCAGTATATTCGGAAACCAAAAAACAATTGCCATGAGAATACTTCTTACAATCTTAATTGCAACCTCCTTATATGGCTGCAACTCGTCATCCAAAAAAGATACTAATAAAGCAATGGACGATACGGCAAGGATGGATAATCCGCCAAATAGTACAACACCTGTTGCAATTACACCAGTAAAAATTACCGCTGCTGACATTCCTGCATCCATAAAAGTAAAAGGTACCGTGCAGGAAGTATGGAAATGGTCTGATAACCTGGGTGAGAATCTTCTTATCACAGCCGCAGTAGCACCACACGATGAGAAGAGTAAAGATGGTGAGGAAGGGCAGTCAGCAGAAATACATGCTTTTCATTATGCGAAAAAAGACGGCGACTACACACAAGTATGGATGATGAATGATGCTGAAAAATTATGCCCGGTTGATATTACCTGTGATTTTATTCCCGGCTCAGCCACTGTTACGGATCTGGATAAAGATGGCATTGCAGAAATCAAAGTGCAATATTCAGTCGCCTGCCGTGGCGATGTGTCACCGGCAACGATGAAATTGCTTATGTACGAGAATGGTGTAAAATATGCACTTCGTGGAAGTATGTGGATTCCTTACAGTCCTGATTTAAAATATGCAGTAACAGAAAATGATGTGAACCTGGAAAGCTCACCCATGCTAAAGGATGAAGGTGATGAAATGCTAAGAACATTTGGTCGTTACGAAAATGAAAAGGAATTTGCTGCCGCACCGCCCGGATTTCTGACCTATGCCCGCAGCGAATGGCTGAAATATAACAAAGAAAAATTGGGCGAATAAGTCTTTTGCAATTTGAAAACCGCACAGCAAAACATTAGTGTCCAAAAATGGGTAGCAGCAGTTTCTGTACTGTTGCTGGCTGTTAAATTTGTGGCTTATTATTCTACTAACTCGGTATCAATTCTTACCGATGCATTGGAAAGCATAGTTAATGTAGCTGCGGGTTTTATAGGTTTATATAGCTTGTATATAGCTGGTAAACCCCGTGATATGGATCATCCTTATGGTCACGGTAAGGCCGAATTTCTTTCAGCCGCAATTGAGGGAACTATGATAGGAGCAGCAGGAGCTATTATTATTTATAAAGCAATCCGGCACCTGTTAAATCCTGTAGAACTGCATAAGATTGACTATGGAATACTTTTAGTGGCAATAACAGCACTGATTAATTTTGCTGTTGGCTGGTATTGTTTGAAAACAGGAAAAAAAAATAATTCTGCAGCCTTGATGGCAAGTGGTAAGCATCTGCAAACCGATACATGGTCAACAATCGGAATTATTATTGGTCTCGTGCTGCTGTATTCAACCGGCCATCAATGGATAGATAGTGTGGTGGCACTGGTCTTTGGCCTTTATATTATTTATACGGGGTATAGTATTGTCAGAAGTTCTATTGCAGGAATAATGGATGAGGCAGATACAAAACTACTGGGCAAAATGGTGGAAGTATTAAATAATAACCGGCGTGAAAATTGGGTAGATCTTCATAATCTGCGGGTGATAAAATATGGAAGTGTTTTGCACCTGGATTGTCATATGACAGTACCCTGGTATTTAAATATACATGAAGCACACCGGGAGATTGATGTGCTGGCAGCCTTAATCAGACAGGAATTTGGTGAATCACTGGAATTATTCGTTCATTCTGATGGATGCCTTCCTTTATCTTGCCAAATTTGTGACAAAGCCATTTGTCCGGAAAGAAAGAATAATTTTGTAAAGAAAATTGAATGGACGCTGGAAAATATTTCGCAGAACAAAAAACATGCTTTGAATTAAATGCGTAAAATGACTAAGACAACAACTAAATGGAAAAAGGCACATGAGTTTACCAGCCATCTTGATCATAATGTAATTAGTATTGACGGCGGCAGGCAAAATGGTTTCGGACCTAAATCTTTACTATTATCAGGTCTGGCTGGTTGCTCGGGAATTGATATCGTGGATATTTTGGAAAAAATGAGGATTCAATTTTCTGATTTTGAAATTGATGTGGAAGCAGACCAAACCGATGAACACCCCAAAGTGTATAAGGATATTAATATTACTTATAAGATTAAAACGGCTAAGGAAAATGAAGAGAAGGTGAAGAAAGCTATTGATCTTTCGCTGGAAAAATATTGCGGCGTATCTGCTATGCTTAAAAAAAATTCAGCTATTCATTATAAACTTGAATTACTTTAGCATCTATGCTTTCAAAGAAATCACAATATGCATTTAAGGCCCTGACTTACCTCAGTGAAAAATTCAATGAAGGGCCTGTACTCATATCAGAAATTGCAGCAAAGAAAAAGATTCCTATAAAATTTCTAGAAAGCATACTGCTTGAACTTAAAAAAGCAGATATTTTGGATAGCAAAAAGGGAAAGGGGGGAGGATATTTTCTAAAACAGAGGCCGGAGAAAGTGAAAGTCGCTACCGTAATCCGCCTCATAAATGGCCCAATCGCTATGCTTCCCTGTGTAAGTCTCTATTTCTACGAACGTTGCAAAAACTGCAATGAGAAGCATTGCGGCCTGCATGATATGATGATTGAAGTGCGGGATGCCACACTCGGCATCGTTGAAAACCGTACATTAAAAGATCTTCTTGTTTAATTACTTATTTATTACCAACGATTGTTAGGTGTAAATATTCCTTAATAAGTAGTCCACAGACTTGGTAGGGTATGCTTAATGCCTTATTTTTGTGTTTTATTAAAGTCTACTAAAATTATATACTATGTCATTGCATTTAGGGGATAAAGTTCCCAACTTCAAAGCACAAACATCCATTGGCGAAATAGATCTTTATGAATATCTTGGTGATGGCTGGGGTGTTTTATTTTCACACCCTGCGGATTATACACCCGTATGTACAACTGAGCTTGGAAGAACAGCATTGTTAGCTGAAGAATTTGCAAAACGCAATGTAAAAGTATTGGCCGTAAGTGTTGATGGATTAGAAAGACATGCTGGCTGGATAAAAGATATCAACGAAACACAAAACTGTACTGTTGATTTTCCGATTATTGCTGATGAAGACAGAACCGTGGCCACTTTGTATGATATGATTCATCCAAATGCTTCTGCTACCGCAACAGTTCGTTCATTGTTTATTATCGGTCCTGATAAAACACTCAAATTATTTATCACTTATCCTGCTTCTACCGGAAGAAATTTTGTTGAAGTATTACGGGTGATTGATTCATTGCAATTAACAGCTGATTATAGTGTAGCAACGCCTGCCAACTGGAATGCTGGTGAAGATGTGATTGTAGTGCCTGCAATTTCTACTGAAGATGCTATTAAGAAATTTCCAAAAGGAATAAAAGTGGTAAAACCCTACTTGCGATATACCCCGCAGCCGAATTTGTAATTAATGCTGACAACAGAACAAATACAACAGATAGAACAAAGTTCCTTGCCGGGTGCCATTCAGTTAGTCGCTGATTTGTTTCCCGGCAAAGTTGTCTTTTCCTCATCCCTCGGACAGGAAGACCAGGTGATTACTGCCGCTATTTGTAAGAATAAAATCGGCGTTGAAATATTTACACTCGATACTGGCCGTTTGTTTTATGAAACATATGAACTAATTGAAAGAACAAATGCCCGTTACAAAACAAACCTGAAAATTTATTTTCCGGATGCAACAGATGTGGAAGCATTTACCAGGGCAAAAGGAATGAACAGTTTTTATGAATCGGTAGAGAACAGGAAAGAATGTTGCCATATCCGGAAAGTAAAACCATTGAACAGGGCATTGGAAGGGGCAAAAGTTTGGATAACAGGTTTACGGGCAGAACAATCGGATAATAGAAAAGACATGCCGATGATTGAATGGGATGAGCAACGGCAGTTATATAAATTCAATCCGCTTATTAACTGGAGTTATGATGAAATGATAGCCTACATCAACGAACACAATGTGCCGTACAATACGTTGCATGATAAAGGATTTATCAGCATTGGTTGTGCGCCGTGTACAAGGGCAATAGAACCCGGAGAAGATGTAAGAGCAGGAAGATGGTGGTGGGAAGCCAGTCAGAAAGAGTGCGGCTTGCATAGTACAGTTGGTAAAGAAAAAATTGGTTAACGTTCCGTAGGAACGTTTGGTGCTTAAAAAATTATAATACCAGCGAGATTAACAGAGATAATCGTCCCTGGAGTTTACCCTGAGGTAACGAAGGGTCGCTCCGTTCAGCTGAATATCATTGTTCATCACATTAACGACGACAAATAGAAATTGAAAAGAGGTTACTGAGTATAAAAAAATAGTATGAGCAATTATCACTTGGATTATTTACAGGAACTGGAAGCGGAAAGTATTTATATTTTCCGTGAGGTGGCGGCACAGTTTGAAAAACCTGCTTTGCTTTTCAGTGGGGGAAAGGATTCTATTACACTGGTGCATTTGGCTAAAAAAGCATTTGCTCCCGCAAAAATTCCTTTTCCATTGGTACATATTGATACAGGTCACAATTTTCCGGAAGCATTGGAATACCGTGATTGGTTGGCGAATGAAGTAGGAGTAACATTGATAGTAAGAAAAGTGGAAGACACTATCAAAGCAAAAAATTTGACGGAACCCAAAGGAAAATTTCCCAGTCGTAATTGGTTACAGACATACACATTACTTGATACCATAGAAGAATTCAAGTTTGATGCTTGTATTGGCGGAGCAAGAAGAGACGAAGAAAAAGCCAGGGCTAAAGAAAGAATTTTTTCTGTGCGGGATGAGTTTGGACAATGGAATCCCAAATTGCAACGTCCAGAATTATGGAGCACCTTCAATGGAAGAATACATAAAGGAGAAAATGTTCGTTGTTTTCCTATCAGTAACTGGACTGAGCTTGACATCTGGAATTATATCCGCAAAGAAAATATTGGATTGCCATCTATCTACTTTGCACATGACAGAGAAGTGATAGAACATGAAGGTCAGTTAGTGGCTATGAGTGAATATGTACAACCTTCAGCAGATGATGTGATACTGACAAAAAGAGTTCGCTATCGTACCGTTGGTGATATGACCTGTACAGCTGCCCTGGAATCAACCGCATCTAATTTGGATGAAGTGATAAATGAAATCATAGCAACAAAAATCAGCGAAAGAGGCGAAACAAGAATTGATGATAAGGTAACCGAAGCAGCAATGGAAGACCGGAAGAAGAATGGATATTTTTAAACCCCCTGTCCCCCTAAAGGGGAGACTTAGTTCTGAAAGACATTATTATTTTAATTAAACCCGAAGGAAAAAGAAAAGAACAAAGGACACATCCCCGCCTGGGCGGGGGCGAATTGAGGAAAATAAATTGCTTGAGGAAAATGGGGTGGGTTGCTTAAACTTCGACAAGCTCAGTAGAATTTCCGGACGATGAATAGTGCGACGCAACAGACGATCATCTGTGTTAATGTCGCTGGTAACAAAAAATAATTAATTATAAATAAAATTTGGTGATGGATTTACTACGATTTATAACAGCAGGAAGTGTAGATGATGGAAAAAGCACATTGATAGGCCGCTTACTGTACGACAGTAAAAATATTTTGATTGACCAGTTAGAAGCATTGGAAAAATCAACCAAGAACCGTACTGATGGTTCTGTTGACCTTGCGTTGTTAACTGATGGTCTCCGTGCCGAAAGAGAACAAGGAATTACGATTGATGTGGCCTATCGATATTTCACCACGCCGAAAAGAAAATTCATCATTGCAGATGCACCCGGTCATGTACAGTATACAAGAAACATGATTACCGGCGCATCGAATGCAAGCCTGATAATTATTCTGGTAGATGCAAGACAAGGTGTGGTGGAACAAACCCGCCGTCATTCTATCATTGCATCATTGCTGAAGATTCCGCATATCGTAGTGGCGATAAATAAAATGGATTTGGTCGAATATTCGCAGGATGTGTATAATAATATAGTAATTGATTATGCTGAAGTGGCAAAGCAATTAGGATTGAAAGATGTTACTTATATACCGATGAGTGCATTAAACGGCGACAATATCGTTGATAAATCAGAGAAGATTGATTGGTACGAGGGAAAACCTTTGCTGGAATTCTTAGAAGGCGTACAACTGGATAATGATATTAATTATACAGATGCAAGATTCCAGGTGCAATATGTTATTCGTCCTCAAACTGAGGAGTTGCATGATTACCGTGGCTATGCAGGAAAAATAAGCAGCGGTGTGTATAAGAAAGGCGATAAAGTAAAAGTGTTGCCTGCCGGTCATGAAACGACAATTGCGAAATTGGAAGTAGGTGGAGTAGAAGTAGAAGAAGCATTTGCACCGCAACCGGTAGTAATACAATTAAGTGAAGATATTGATATAAGCCGTGGGGATACAATTGCAAATATTGATAATCTGCCACAAACCGGAAATGAACTGGAAGTGTTGCTTTGCTGGTTAGATGATAAACCACTTCAACCGGGTAATAAATATTATTTGCAGCATAATAGCAGACTGGTCAGGTCAGTAGTACGGTCTGTAGAATATAAATTAGATGTGAATACATTGCAACAACAACCGGTGCAAGGTGGAGTGAAATTAAATGAAGTGGTAAAGGCAGTTATTAAAACAGCATCACCATTGGTGTATGATTCGTATTCGAAATTAAATGTGAATGGCAGTGCCATTTTGATCGATGAAACAAGCAATTGCACTGTGGCGGCTGTGTTGTTTCAATAGTAAACTAAATGATACTATGGAAAAGAATAAAGGGAAAGTGATTTTAGCAGGAGCTGGTCCGGGTGATGCAGAATTGATTACAGTAAAATTGCAGCGTCGTTTGGGTGAGGCTGATGTTATTATTACCGATAGATTGGTGAATCCGGATATTATTTCTTTGAATGGGAAAAAAGATGCAATAATAATTTTAGCTGGCAAGCAAGGCTATAATGATGCCTCTGTTTCGCAGATAGAAATTAATCAATTGATTGTTACTCATGCATTAGAAGGAAAAACAGTATTGCGATTAAAAGGTGGTGATGTAGCTTTCTTTAGCAATATACTCGACGAATTACAAAGTGTAGCAGAAGCAGGAATTGAATTTGAAATAATACCAGGAATTACGGCTGCGGCCGGTGCATCTGCTTATGCAGGCATACCGCTTACGGCAAGAGGATTCTCTCAAGGGGTGCAGTTGCTAACTTTTAATCCCAACAGTAATTACAGTTCAGAAAAATGGAAGAGCCTTGCCCATACTAATGATACATTGGTGTTTTATATGGCAGCTAAAAATATTACTGACCTCGCAGAGTTGTTGTTGCGCTACACCCGCAAAGCACAAACCCCGTTAGCAGTGATAGAACAGGCAACTACTGTTCATCAGCAGGTGCATATTACTACTTTGCAAAACTGTGCTGCTGATTTTGCTGTAAAACAATTTAGTTCTCCTTCATTGGTTATTGTTGGTGATGTGGTAAATCTGCACAAACAATTTGATTGGTTTAAAAATAATCAGGAGACCGGAAGTATTTTCAATGAATTAGTAATAAAATAAAAGATATGCTGGCTGAGGAAAGATTGAAACAATTACAGGAGCTGATCAACACTTCAACCAAGGATGAGTTAATTTGGATAAACGGATACCTGAATGGACTCGTTGGTAATGATAATACCAATGGAAACGGTCATGCTGTTGTTCCGGGAAATGGTAATGGTCATACAATAACAACTACAGTTAAAAAAATAACACTGGCTTTTGGAACAGAAACTGGGAATGCAAAAAAATTAGCGACTCACCTGGCTGCCGTCGCAAAGAAAAAAAATGTAAATGCAAAGTTGGCAGATTTAAGCCAGTACAGAGTTGCTGATTTAGCTAAGGAAGATTATTTCTTTGTTGTTATCAGTACACAAGGTGAGGGTGAGCCACCGATACCGGCAAAAAAATTCTACGATTATATTCATGAAAATGAATTGGCACTTGCCAATATAAAATACAGTGTACTGGCATTGGGCGATACATCCTATCCTATGTTTTGCAAAACAGGTGAAGATGTGGATGCCCGGTTTGAAAAGTTTGGTGCAAAAAGAGTGATTCCTTTGCAAAAATGTGATGTGGATTATGAAGAAGATGCACTGATATGGTTTGAAAAAGTACTGACAACAGTCGAGGAAAAAGAAGCCATTGCACATGTAGACGGACCACCACCGGCTATTGCAACAAAAGCAAGTACAAAAAAGTATTACAAAGGAACTATACTTACCAATGTCAACCTGAATGACAGAGGATCTAACAAACAAACCTATCATATTGAAATTGCAGCAGACCGGCCAATTGAATATGTGCCGGGTGATGCTATTGGCATTTTTCCGAAGAACAGGTTTGATGTGGTAGAAAAAATTATCGCCATTACTGGTGTGGATGCAAGTACTGAAGTCGTTACAAATAAGGTAACGGCACCAGTTAGCAAATTATTGAATAGTCACCTGAACATTTGCTACCTGCTTACATCTACGGTAAAAAAATATGCAGCTATTATTCAACAGGAAATCCCGGATACAAGAATGGATCTGGTGGATTTACTGAGAATTTATCCGGTAAAAAATGCCGAACAATTTATTGAAGTAATAAAAATATTATCGCCGATTGCACCACGTCTGTATTCTATTGCTTCAGCACCGGCGGCGCAGGAAAGTGAAGTGCATATCATTGTCGCAAGAAACCGTTTCCTTACACAGGATGAACAGAAGTTTGGGTTGTGCAGCGATTTCTTAGGCGATCAACCAAATGGTACTGCTATTTCTTTTTATGTTCACAAGAACAGAGCCTTTAGATTGCCGGCACCGGAGAAAGATATTATAATGATTGGCCCCGGTACGGGTATTGCGCCGATGCGTTCTTTCCTGATTGAAAGAGATGCAACAGGAGCAACAGGTAGAAACTGGTTATTCTTTGGTGAGCAACATTTTATTACAGACTTTCTTTATCAAACAGAAATACAGAATTATGTAGAAACGGGTGTGCTGAATAAATTGGACCTTTCTTTTTCAAGAGACCAGGAAAAAAAAATTTATGTACAGCATCGTATGCTGGAGAAAGCAGGAGAGTTATATCAATGGATTGATGGCGGTGCTTCCATTTACATTAGTGGTACAAAAGACCCGATGGGTAAAGATGTAGAGAATGCATTGTTGCAAATAATAATGGAGCAAGGGCGGAAGACAGCAGAAGAAGCAAAAAAATACCTGGAACAAATGAAAGATGCAGGAAGATATGAGAAGGATGTGTATTAGTGAATGATGAATAGTGAGTGGTGAATAGGGAACTAATCCCGAAGGGGCTGAATGTTGATAGCCCTGGATAAAACCCGGGGAATGGAAATGTAGAATAATGTATCAGAACCCCAGAGAGGTTCAATAAAAAGATGAGTAAAGAACAGAACGATGAAAAGTCCGCCAATTGGCGGAAGGGACGATGCTCAGGGAACTGAAGTTGGGAACAAAAATAATTAAGAATTAAAACTGAGGAGATTGCTTCGGCTACGCCTCGTAAAGAAATGAGTAAAAAGAATAATTTATCACCAGTCGAACGGATTAAAAAAGCCAGCAATGGTTTGCGGGGTACGTTGCGGGAAAGTTTGCAGGATGATATTACCGGTTCATTGCGGGAAGATGACCAATCGTTAATAAAATTTCATGGCCTGTATCAGCAGGATGACCGTGACAGAAGAGAAGAACGCAGCAATAAGAAACTGGAATGGTTGTTTTCTTATATGATACGTTTACGGTTGCCGGGTGGTTTTCTTACACCCGAACAATGGATTGGATTGCATCATATTGCTGGTGAACATTCAACAGGTACCATAAAAATTACTACTCGTCAAACGGTTCAACTGCATGGTATTTTAAAATCACATATCAAACCTACTATACAATCGTTTAATACTTTTCATTTAGATTCCATTGCTGCCTGTGGTGATGTGAACAGAAATGTAACTTGTAGTGCACACCCAAATGAATCGCCGATACATGAACAAGTTTTTAAGTATGCAGATAGGCTGAGTGAAATGGCTTTGCCAAAGACAAGGGCTTATTATGACATATGGTTGGATGAGGAAATGATTGCGGATAGAAAAGAGGATGACCCTTTATACCAGGACAGGTATCTGCCCCGTAAATTCAAAATTGGTATTGCTATTCCCCCAAACAATGATGTGGATGTACTGACCAATGATGTAGGATTGATAGCTATTATTGAAAATAATGAATTGAAAGGCTTCAATATTGCAGCAGGTGGCGGACTAAGTGCTACACATGGTAATGCCAATACTTATGCAAGACTGGCTACTATATTGGGATTTGTTGATACGGATAAAGTATTAAAAGCAGTGTATGAAGTAATGACTATTCAGCGGGATTACGGTAACCGCAGTGATAGAAAACTGGCCCGGTTAAAATATACGATTGATAAGTTGGGTGTGGTCGTCTTTAAAGAAGAATTGGAAAAACGTTGTGGATTTAAATTGGAAGAAACAAAAGCTTATATTTTTGAATCACGCAAAGACCGTTATGGGTGGAAGCAAAATCATCAGGGTAAATGGTATTATACATTGTTTGTAGAAAATGGAAGAGTGCTGGATGATGATAAGGCGCCATTAAAAACAGCATTATATGAAATTGCACAAACGGGTAAAACCAATTTTCGGTTTACCGGAAATCAGAATGTGATACTGGCAGATATTAAGGAAGCAGATAAAAATGAGATTGATGGTTTATTAGACAAATTTTGTCTTACCGCACATACCAACAATGCAAGTGTAATAAGAAAAAATGCAATGGCTTGTGTGGCATTCAATACTTGTCCGCTGGCATTGGCTGAAGCACAGCGTTACCTTCCTACATTAATTGATAAGATAGAGCCATTGCTCGAAAAATATTCTTTACAACAAGATGAGATTGTTTTGCGGATGACTGGCTGCCCCAATGGTTGTGGCCGTTCACCGGCAGCAGAAATTGGCTTAATTGGTACTGCATACGGCGAATATAATTTGCATATTGGGGGTGACAGGGTTGGTGAACGATTGAATACAAAATATAAAGGCCATCTAAACGAAGCACAGATATTACAAACTCTGGACGAATTGTTCGCTTCATATTCTAAAGATAGAAGCGAAGGAGAAACCTTTGGTGATTTTTCCAATCGTAAATGTGTGTGAATTAATAGGGAAGTAGAAAAATGTTTAATTACGAATCATACCTGTCAAATAAAATTCAGCACCTGAAAGATGCTGGCTCTTACCGCTATTTTTTAGAAGTAAATAAAAGTGCCCAGCACTTTCCACAGTTTTATTATAGTAATGAAGAAGGAGTGCAACGGTCGGCCATTAACTGGTGCAGCAATGATTACCTCTGTATGAGTACGAATGAAGAAGTAATTGCCAAGTCAGGGTTCGTCACACATCGAAGCGGTGCAGGCAGTGGTGGTACCCGGAATATTTCCGGCACCACAGTGCATCATAAAGAATTAGAAACGACATTGGCCAACTGGCATCAAAAAGAATCAGCTTTATTATTTAATGGAGCTTACCAGGCCAATGTGACTACGCTGCAAACATTGGGTAAACATATTCCCGGTCTAGTATTTATTTCAGACGAACGCAATCATGCTTCTATCATTGAAGGCATGCGGGGATGTAAGAATGAAAAGAAAATATTCCGGCATAATGATATAGCCCAGTTAGAAGAGCTACTGAAATCTATTCCTGAAGACCAGCCTAAGTTGATTGTGTTTGAAACTGTTTATTCTATTAAAGGAAGTGTTGCCCCGGTAAAAGAAATAATAACTCTTGCCAAAAAATACAATGCACTTACTTATACGGATGAAGTACATGCAGTAGGTCTTTATGGTAATACCGGTGCTGGAATATTTGAACAGGAAAATTTGCAGCAGGAAATTGATATTATCAATGGTACCTTGTCAAAAGCTATTGGTGTATTTGGCGGCTATATTGCGGCATCACAAATAATGGTTGATTTTATTCGCAGTTTCGGTAGCGGATTTATTTTCACTACTTCATTACCACCTGCCATCTGTAGCGCAGCTAACAAAAGCATACAACTGATACAGCAAAGTAATGAGTGGCGAAAAGCATTTCATGATAATGTACACAAGCTGAGAGAGTCTTTTTTACAAAACAAAGTAGTGTTCAATCCTAACCAATCACATATTACCAGTATTCCGGTAAAGGGTGCCAGCCGTTGCCGTGAAGTAGCGAAACAGTTATTGTATCAACAGGGAGTGTATTTGCAACCTATCAATCACCCAACTGTTCCGGTTGGAGAAGAATGTTTACGGGTAATTATTACCGCCAAACACCAAGTAAAACATATTAATCACTTAGCATATAGTTTGAAAAAAATTGTGAATGGACAAGATAAGGCTCATAGGACGGAACTCCCGGCTATCGCTGCTGCAGCTACAGAAAGTAAAGCATAAGATTGCTATTGCTTTTCCCGATGCAGAAGTAGAAATAATTGCAAGGAGCAGCCGTGGTGATGCTTTGCAGGATGTGCCGTTGCATACAGTGGAAGGGAGTGATTTTTTTACACAGGATATTTTTGACGAATTAACGAATGGAGAAGCAGATATAGCTGTCCATTCACTCAAGGATATGAGCAGTGAACATTTTTTTGGTACGAATCAGTTTGCTGTGGTTGATAGAGACGATGTAAGAGACATAGCTATTTTTAATAAAAGTATTGAAACCAAATTAAAAAATGGCGAAAACATAATTATTGGAACCTGTTCACCACGAAGGGAAGAAATGGCAATTGGTTTTTTACAAAAAGCTTTGCCACAACGGAATAAAGAATTTAAAGTCGAAACAAAATTTATCCGGGGCAATGTAGATTCACGGTTAAGAAAGTTGGATGCCGGCGAGTATGATGGAATTATTTTAGCGACTGCAGGATTAAACCGGTTGTTTAGCAGTGAAGAAGATGCAGAGGCAATAACAAATTTATTGAGTGGTAAAAAATTAATGCTCTTGCCATTAATAGAATGTGTGCCTGCTCCTTGCCAGGGGGCTATTGTAGCCGAAGCAAATCCGGATAATAAAAAAGCAGTAGAACTATTGAATGTTATTAACGATACAAAACTGATGCAAGCCTGTGTGCAGGAAAAAAAAATGGCTATGCAATATGGTGTAGGTTGCCTGCAAAAGTTTGGTGTTACCACTATTGTATATGACAATACTTCGACAGGCTTAGTAGAAATTTTATACGCCGCAGGAAAAGACAGCTCAGGTAATACTTTCAGCAAATGGACCGGCTTGCCTGTATTAGAAATATACAATAAGAAACTTTTCAGCACAACCGATTTCATGGGAAGCTTTTTTCAGTATGATTATAAGGAAGAAGTCGAAGCAATAAAGGAACCGATTGTTTATGTGGCTAATTATAAGGCGATAGAGAAAGAAGAGGTGATTTATCAGCTGCGAACAAAGAAAGTATGGGCAGCAGGAACTAAAACATGGCTTGAATTAGCTAAGAAGAGAATTTGGGTAGAAGGCTCTGCCGATGCATTTGGATTAGAGTTTTTATTGAAGCCGTGGCAAATGCCATTATTCAATATTTCAAAAGAAGATGTCGCAGTTGTTACCAATAATCAATCGGCAGAAGCATGGCAGGCTAAAGGATGGAAAACCTATGGCATTTATTCCACAGAAAAGGAAGAAGTGCATGGTATAGCAGAACAAATAAAAAATGCTGATATTATTTTCTGGACAAGTTATCGTCAATATGTTCAATATAAAGATACAGTAAAAGAAAATGTGCAGCATGTTTGTCCTTATGGAGAAACAGCCGAACAGTTTAAAGCAGCAGGTATAGTGCCAGTTGTATTTCCAAACATAAAAGCCTTTCAGCAATGGAGACAAATTTCTATCCATTAAACCAACGCAGGTTAAGAACCGATATGCATATGCGGGAGCTTACTGCATCAGTAAAGTTGTCTTACAAAAGTTTTATTCAACCATTGTTTGTGGATGAAGCTATCGAAACACCAAGAGATGTGAATGGATTGCCGGGTGTGCAGGTAGATACAATTGATTCTGTTCTTACTACTATTGAACAGGATATTAAAACCGGCATCACAAAGTTTTTATTATTCCCGGTTCCGGCACATAAAAAGGATTCGGCATTCGATTTTTATTTTGCAAGTAGTGTCATTAAAAAAATAAAAACTGCTTTTGGCGAAGGGGTGTGGATAGCGGCTGATGTTTGTTTGTGCAGTTATACCAGCCATGGGCATTGTGGTATTTTAAATGATGACCATTCGCAGTTGCTCAACAGTAAAACGATAGAAGTCCTTAGTCATTATGCATCAGTATTGGCCAATGCAGGTGCAGATTGTATTGCACCGAGTGATATGATGGATGGTCGAATCGAAGCTATAAGAAATAAATTAGATGCATTGGGATTTGAGCAGGTCAGTATCATGAGTTATGCTGCCAAATTCAGCTCACAGTTTTATGGTCCGTTCAGAGATGCCTGTCATTCATCACCCAATAGTAAGGATTTGCAAAACAGGAAATCATACCAACTTTCTCCTTTTAATATTAATGATGCGTTGGCTTGCGCCATCCGTGATGAAAAAGAAGGTGCCGATATATTAATGGTAAAGCCTGCTGCTTTATACACCGATGTAATTGCCAGAGTAAAACAACAAACGCTGAAACCTGTAGCAGCTTATCATGTAAGTGGTGAATATGCTGCTATTGAAGCATTGGCCGAAAGGGGTTTGGTTAACAGGCCAGCTGCACACCTTGAAATATGGGCAGCTTTGCAGCGCAGCGGTGCTGATATTATTATCTCCTATGCATCCCGCCATGCCAGAGAGTGGATAGAAAAAATGACTTATTAGGCTCCAAAAATTAAAGTCTATCAGTTTGGTAGACTAATTAAAACCACCTATTTTTGAATTTATTAATAAGTGGGAGTTATGCGTCTTTTGGGAATTACTATATTATTTCTATTCAGCTCACCGGCAGTTTTTTGTCAGCGGCCAAAGTCGGGTATATGGCTTTCGCTGCAATTGCCAATAAGTATTTCTCAAAAATGGCAGTGGCATAATGATGCCGGTTATCGTACGCTGGCAGTTTCATCTGAGCCCTTGCAATATTTATACAGAACAGGTATGCGTTACAATTTCAATAAGCAATGGAGTACCGCTGGTGGGGTGGCTTTCTTTTTTTCACGTACTTCTTTTTCAAAATTAAATGATGAATTCGGACATGAATTCAGATTTTGGCAAGAAGTAAACCATCAGTACCCGGTGAGTGATAAGCTGAATTGGCAATTACGATTAAGAACGGAACAACGTTTTTTTGAGGCAACTAGCGGTAAAGCAAAATATACTACATCCCGTTTCCGGTTGCGTAGTGGAATTACCCAAAAGATAAATGGCAAATGGAGCCTTCAGTTTGCTGATGAATATATGCAGCAACATGCTAATCAAAAACTTTCTTTTGACCAGAACAGGTTGATGCTATCCGGGATTTACTACTTAAACCCCGCTACACAATTACAAGCAGGCTATATGTGGTTGCGGTGGCCTGATGATGACCAGCATATATTAACAATTGTTTTTATAAAAAATATTTCATTTCATGTCGATTAATACTATTGAAAATAAAAACAAACTTTACCCTATTTTTCTGAAACTGGAAGAACTGGACCTGCTTTTGGTTGGTGCTGGTAATGTAGGTCTGGAGAAATTAAATTCATTGCTATCCAATTCTCCGGAGGCAAAGATTACTATTGTTGCTCCCATAATAAAAGAAGAAGTAAGACAGCTTTTTCACAATCATCCTACCTGCACACTGATTCAGCGTTCTTTTGAAGAAACTGATTTGGATAATAAAGATTTGGTTGTACTGGCTACAGACGATATACAATTACATAAGAGAATCAAATCACTTGCTTCGGAAAGGGGAATCCTGGTAAATGTTGCTGATACTCCGGAGCTCTGCGATTTCTACCTTGGTAGCATTGTACAAAAAGGAAATCTGAAGATTGCTATATCTACAAATGGAAAATCACCCACTGCAGCAAAAAGAATAAAAGAAGTTTTGAATAAGGCTTTGCCCGGCGAACTGGATGATGTAATTGAGAATTTGCATGAAATAAGAAATAAACTCAATGGCAACTTTGAATTCAAAGTAAAAAAGCTGAATGCAATAACCAAAGTGCTGGTGGATGAAACGGAGTATAATAGCCGCTGGAAAAGAATTGCAACTTATTCGTTACAGGCATTTGCATTTATGCTGATAGGGTATTTTATTTTTTCTTATTTACCCATACAAAGAATGGCTGATGATACTTATAAATGGTATCAGACCCTGGACAAAGCATTTCCCATTATGGTGCTGGCGGGTTTCCTGGCACAATTGGTGGATGGTGCATTGGGAATGGGATATGGTGTTACAAGTGCTACCATATTATTATCTGCAGGTGTAAATCCTGCCGCTATCAGCGGAAGTATTCATACAGCAGAAATGTTTGCCAGCGGCGCATCAGGTTACAGTCATTACAAATTCGGTAATGTAAATAAAAAATTATTCAAAGCTTTACTCATTCCAGGAATTCTGGGAGCTATAGCTGGCGCCATTATGCTGGTGATGCTGGGAAATAAATATGGAAATTTTATACGCCCGGTTATTGCAGGCTATACATTGATACTGGGAATAAAATTTATTATGAATGCCTTCAAGGAAAAAAAGCCACAGAAGAAATTTAAACGTTACCGTTTACTGGCAGGTGTAGGCGGCTTTTTCGATTCTTTTGGCGGCGGCGGCTGGGGGCCTATTGTAACAAGTACATTAATTAATAATGGCCGTAGTCATAAATATGTAGTTGGCTCAGTAAGTCTCACTGAATTTTTTGTAACGCTTGCCAGTGCCTTCACATTTTTTACCATGATTGGGGTTAGCCACTGGCAAACCATCATTGCATTAATCATTGGTGGGTTAATAGCCGCTCCTATTGCTGCAAAGCTTGCAGGCAGGCTTCCTAAAAAAACAGCCTATTTATTATTGGGTGTGCTTGTTATATTTTGGAGCTTAAGGATACTCGTAAAAATTTTATAATCGTTTTATGTAAAAAAGCAAAGCCGCAAGATTGTATCTTCGCTATACAAATATTCATAAAGTAAAATAAAGTAATGTCGCAACGACCAGAAACAAAAGCCATCCGCATTCAAACAGAAAAAACACAACAGAAAGAACATTCCACTCCGTTATTTCTAACCAGCAGTTTTACGTATGATTCTGCAGAAGATATGGCCGCAGCATTTGCCGATGATAGTTTGGAAGTAAATATCTATTCCCGTTTTTCCAATCCTTCTGTTGATGAATTTATCAATAAGATTGCAGCATTGGAAGGTGCAGAAGATGGGGTTGCTACAGGCACAGGTATGGCAGCTGTGTTTGGTACGTTTATGACATTTTTAAGCAAAGGCGACCATATCATTTCTGCATCAGCAGTATTCGGCTCTACACATACGATACTTACCAAGTATTTACCCAAGTGGGGAATTGAATCTTCTTATTTCAATATGAATGAACCGGAAAGTATTGCAGCTTTGATAAAGCCAAATACAAAAATGCTGTATGTGGAAACACCGAGCAACCCCGGTTTGGATATTATTGATATTGAATTTGTAGCAAAACTCTGCAAGCAACATAGTATTTTATTTGTAGTAGATAACTGTTTTGCTACACCTGCTGTACAACAGCCGATTCAATACGGTGCCGATTTAGTTTTGCATTCTGCCACAAAATTTATTGATGGGCAGGGAAGAGTTCTTGGCGGCGTAGTGGTTGGCAAAAAGGAACTAGTTAATCAGTTGTATTTATTTATTCGCAACACAGGGCCTTCCATGAGTCCTTTTAACGCATGGGTTCTCAGTAAAAGTTTGGAAACATTATATATCAGGATGGACAGACATGCCGCCAGTGCATTACAAATTGCGACGACCTTGCAAAATCATCCTCAAATCAATTCGGTAAAATATCCATTTTTGGAAACACATTCTCAATATGCCATTGCCAAAAAGCAAATGAGTAATGGCGGTGGCATTGTAACCTTTGAATTAAAAGGCGGTACAGAAAGCGGAAGAAAATTCCTGAATGCCCTGCAAATGTTATCAATGACCAATAATCTTGGAGATAGCCGCAGTATTGCATCACATCCTGCAAGTACTACTCATTCTAAACTAACCGAAGCAGAAAGAAATGAAGTGGGTATTACACCGGGGCTTATCCGCATCTCCGTGGGACTGGAGCATCCGGAAGATATTCTGAATGATATTTTGCAAGCATTGAATAAGTGCGGATGAAGAAAAAATTATTTCTTTCTCCATTTAGTCAATTGCTGTAAAGTTGCCCGTAAATCTTTAGGCAGCTCAGCAGCCAATTCTTTTTTATCACCTTGTAGAGTAGTGAAAGTTAGCTGATAAGCATGTAAGGCCAGTCTTGCCATCAATGGTCGTTCTTCCAACACATCTTTTGCCAACTTAAACTTTTTCTTTTTAAGAGATGAAAGCAGTAAAGGCTTCCCGTCACCATATATATCATCACACACAATCGGATTCCCCATCTCTTTCATATGTACCCTTATCTGGTGTGTTCGTCCGGTATGTATCTGAAATTGCATCCAGGAGTAAATACCAAAATTGTCCATTACTTCATAATCTGTTAGTGATTCCTTACCTCTGCGGTTTACAATCATTACGCCACGATGTACCATATTTTCTGCCAACGGCAGATTGATGCTTCCTTTCTTTTCTGCAGGAGAACCAAGCACCAACCCGGTATAAATCTTCTTCGTCAACCTTCCTTCAAACTGTAAGGATAAATGTTTATGTGTTGTTTCATTCTTGGCGAATACGATCAAACCACTTGTATTTCTGTCAAGCCGGTGAACAGTAAATATTGTCCCGTATTTTTCCTGCAATAAGTTTTTCAATGAAACTTCGGTTCCTTCCCTGTCAGGGATAGATAGTAAGCCAGATGGTTTATTCAACGCAATAAAATCATCATTCTCAAAAATTATTAACTCCGAAAGTTTCATAATTGTAATCTGTGTTAATCCGTGTAACCTGCCTGCCGGCAGGCAAGTCTGTGGCTAAACCAAATTGCCGCAGGCAACTAATTTGTAGTTAATCGTATTAGTCACCTTATTTCCCTTTTCCAAAATGCTTCAAATCTCTTACTTCTTTTTCACTGAGGAAACGAAATTTCCCCCTCTCGATATTTTTCTTGGTTAGCCCGGCAAAAATTACCCGGTCAAGACCTTTTACATCATACCCCAATGCTTCAAATATGCGGCGAACGATACGATTACGGCCGCTATGTATTTCTACACCAACCTGTGTTTTATCTTTCATATCCGCATACGCCAATACATCCACACTGGCGGAGCCGTCTTCCAGTGTAACGCCGCTTAGTATCTTGTCAAAATCTTTTTTCACCAGTTCCTTATTAAGCGTAACATGGTAAACTTTTTTTATCTCATTACTTGGATGAGTAAGTTTTTGTGCCAGTTCGCCATCATTGGTCAACAACAAAACACCTGAAGTGTTTCTGTCAAGCCGCCCAACAGGGTAAACTCTTTCTGTAGTGGCTTTACCAATGATATCTAAAACAGTTTTCCTGTTTTGCGGATCATCTGTTGTAGTGATATAATCTTTCGGCTTATTAAGTAAAATGTAAACCAGGTTTTTAGCAAGGAATGTTTTTTTACCATTTACATTTACTTCATCAGTTGAGGCTACTTTATGTCCGGGTTCTGTAATTACTGCGCCATTTACTTTTACCAATCCTTTTTTCACCAGTTCCGCCGCTTCTCTTCTGCCACAAATACCCGCATGAGCAATGAATTTATTCAGTGGCATTTGTGCAGTGGTTTGAGGCCGGGTATGTGTAATCGGTGTTGGTGTAGAACTAACTACCGCTCCCCGGCTTCTGATACCAGACTCCTGAGCCCTTGTTTCGGCTTTCTTTTTATCAAAAAACTCCTGCTTTTCTTTCTTGTACTTTCTTTTTTCCTGCTTGAATTGTTCTTTGATGGCAGCGTTACTTTTCTTTGGCTTGAACTTGTCGAATTGACTTGCTTTTTTTTGCATGTGTAGTAGTTTGCTGTTTTACAACAGTAGTGAGCGGCAAAGATAGGCAATCACATTTCATTTAGTCAAAAAAGGAAAACCCTGTAGCACATGCTGCAGGGCTTAGTTCTCCTAACGAACGGATTGGATTAAATCGTTTGTTTCATTTCAGGCTTTCTTCTTTCTCCTTCCGGTCTTTTATGCTTTGTTTCTTTTAATTTTTTCAGTTGCTCCTCTGTAAGAATTGATTTCATACTTTCTTTCTGCTTTTTCATCAGTTCTTTCATTTGCTCTTTCTTTTGTTCATTACTAAGCGAAGTACTTTCCCGGAGCGATTTCATTTTTTCGCCAATTTCTTTGCGATTGGATTGCATTTTTGCTGATTGCTCATCTGTTAATCCAAGAACCGTTTTCATTTTCTCCCCTTTTTCTTTTCCCATGGTAGCCTGTTTCTCTTTTGCTTCCACTTTTCTTTTTTCTATTTGTGCTTTCTGATCGCTTGTAAGAATTCCGTCTATACTGGCTTTATGTTCTTTACGGATATTTTCTGCTTTTGCTTTCCAGTCCTTCACAGTTATATTGTCATTTTTCTTCAGCTCTTCCATTTGCTTGCGAAAGCTTTCATTATGCGTTTTGAACTTTGCTTTCTGTTCTTCAGTCAGGTTCAATTTTTGGAATTCCATTCCACGATGGTGTTTTTTTCTTTCCGTCATTGGAGGTCTTTCACCTTTTCTTTCAGGTATTTCTTGTGCTTGCACTGCAAATGCCAATGACAGCACCAAAGTTGACAGGATGATTTTTTTCATGATGTTTAATTTTGTTTTTTGACACCAGGGCTTTCGGTAAACTTTCGGTTTGAATGCTAAAGCTTTGCGAAAGCAGGCAGGGCTTGTTATAAATAATATACTCCTTACAGACCAAGCACTAAACAAAAAGTTTAACGGAATAGGAAGTTTTTCGTAGAAAAATACTAACAGTCATTTATATCCGGGTGTAATATTTAAGGCAAGTTTTAATTGGTTTGCTTCTTATTATTTAGTGCCTTAATTTACAGCTATCAAGACAATTATTTTCATAATAGAAGACAGTAAAGAGTACCAGCAGGCACTGGTAACATTTATAGCTGATAGCAAGAGCTTCCAGGTGGGAAAGGTATTTTCATCAGCTGAAGAGGTCTTGCCTTATATTAATCAGCTGTCGGGTATTGTTATAGTTGATATTAAACTACCCGGCATGAACGGAGCCACACTTGTATCACATATTACTCAATCAAACGAAAATGTTCAATGTATCATCTGCAGCATGTATGATGATGATGAATTTATTTTCTCTGCTTTAAAAAATGGGGCTTTGGGCTATTTGTTAAAAGATAGTTCAGGAGAAGAAATAATAGCAGCTTTGGAAGGCCTTAAAAATGGCGGATCTCCCATGAGTCCTTATATTGCCCGGCGGGTGACAGCCAGCTTTCAGCAGGAGAAAGAAAAGAAAATATCAGAAATTCTTAGTAACAGGGAGTATGAGGTTTTGCAACAGTTGGCACAGGGGCTTGTTTACAAAGAAATTGGCGAAAAACTTTTCATCAGTCATGAAACGGTAAAGCAACACATCAAACATATATATCAAAAACTGCATGTACAGAATAAGGTTCAGGCGCTGAATAAGCTTCGTAATGGTTGATTAATTCTTATTAGCTAATTGTCCGCAGGCAGCATCAATGTCCTTCCCAAGGCTTCTGCGAAGGCTTGTTTATCCGCTGAAGCATTAATTCTTATTACCTAACTGTCCGCAGGCAGCATCAATGTCCTTCCCACGGCTTCTGCGAAGGCGGGTTTATCCGCCGAAGCATTAATTTTTATTAGCTAATTGTCCGCAGGCAGCATCAATATCTTTCCCACGGCTTCTGCGAAGGCGGGTTTATCCGCCGAAGCATTAATTTTTATTAGCTAATTGTCCGCAGGCAGCATCAATATCTTTCCCACGGCTTCTGCGAAGGCGGGTTTATCCGCCGAAGCATTAATTTTTATTAGCTAATTGTCCGCAGGCAGCATCAATATCTTTCCCACGGCTTCTGCGAAGGCGGGTTTATCCGCCGAAGCATTAATTTTTATTAGCTAATTGTCCGCAGGCAGCATCAATATCTTTCCCACGGCTTCTGCGAAGGCGGGCATTTACCCGGTGTTTGCCAAGATACTCCATAAAAGCCTGCACTTTATCTTCTTCCGGTTTTTCAAATTTGGCAAAATCAATAGGATTGTATTCGATGATATTCACAAGGTCGGCTGGAACCTGGCGGTAAATTTTAATCAGCTCATCAGCATCTTTTAATGAATCATTAAAATCTTTGAAAAGGATATACTCAAAAGTAATTTCGTTCTCAGTTTGTTTGTAGAAATAATTCATTGCCTCAACCAGCGTCTGAATATTATTACTGTCGTTAATAGGCATTATCTCATGTCGCTTCTGGTCGGTGGCTGCATGTAACGACAAGGCAAGTTTAAATTTTACTTTATCATCACCCAACTGACGGATGCCTTTTGCCACACCGGCTGTGGAAACAGTAATACGTTTCGGACTCATCGCCATTCCATGCGGTGAGGTGATTCTTTCAATAGACCGTAATACATTTTTATAATTAAGCAATGGTTCGCCCATGCCCATAAAAACAATATTGCTGAGTTTCTTGCCATGTATTTTCTCGCATTGCTCATTAAGGATGGCTACCTGGTCATAAATTTCATCGAAGTCGAGATTTCTTTTCCTGTCAATATAGCCCGTAGCACAAAATTTACAACTTAGTGAACAACCGATTTGCGAAGAAACACAGGCTGTAAATCTTGATTTGGTAGGTATCAGCACTCCTTCAATCAAATGGCCATCATGTGTTTTAAACCTGGATTTGATGGTGCCATCTTCACTATGTTGGATTGTATCAACTGTAAGACCGGGTAAAGTGAATTCTGCCGCCAGCTTTTGGCGCAGGTCTTTAGAAATATTGGTCATGCCGTCAAAACCCTGAACAGGTTTCAGCCAAAGCCATTCATATACCTGTTTGGCCCTGAATTTTTTTTCTCCCATTTCCTCAAAATACTGTTCAATTTCAGCAAGGCTCAAATGCCGGATATTCTTAACTGCTGCTTTTGCCATGCAGCAAAGATAACAAACCGCCACCCGCCGGGAGAGAATAGCTGAATCGTTTATCTTGCAGCTATATTTATAAATAGATGAAACCAGTTTATATAATTGACGTTGTAAGAACCCCCATCGGGAAATATGGCGGAGCCTTATCCGCTATTCGTCCGGATGATCTGCTTGCACATACTATCAGAGCATTGTTACAAAGAAACGATTCCATCGACGTAAATGCAATCGAAGATGTAATTGCCGGCGCTGCCAACCAGGCTGGTGAAGACAACCGGAATGTGGCAAGAATGGCGGCCTTGCTGGCTGGTTTGCCTGTAACTGTGGCGGGCAATACAGTTAACCGTTTATGTGCTTCGGGTTTGCAGGCCATTATGGATGGATCAAGACAAATAATGTGTGGTGATGCTGAAATGGTAATTGCCTGCGGAGTGGAAAGCATGTCAAGGGCACCTTTTGTGGTAGCAAAAAGTACTGAAGCATTTGGAAGGTCAGCTGAAATGTTTGACACTACAATGGGCTGGCGGTTTATTAATAAAAATTTAGCGGCTTTATATCATCCCTACACAATGGGTGAAACAGCGGAAAATGTGGCGAAACAATGGAATATTTCCCGGCAGGAACAGGATGAGTTTGCATTAGCCTCACAACAAAAATATTTTGCCGCCAAAGCTGCGGATAAATGGGTTGATGAAATCACCGCTATTGAATTCAATGAAAAGGGGCTTATCAACTGGTTTGTAAATGATGAGTATCCAAGAGAAACTTCGTTGGAAAAATTAGCAGGATTAAAACCGGCTTTTATAAAAGATGGAACAGTAACCGCCGGTAATTCCTCCGGTATTAATGACGGAGCAGCAGCTATGTTGCTGGCAAGTGAGGAAGCAGTAAAGAAATACAACCTCTCACCGTTGGCAAAAGTTGTTTCAATGGCGGTGACGGGTGTTGACCCTTCTGTAATGGGCATTGGCCCGGTGACAGCCACTCAAAAAGCTTTACAAAGGGCCGGATTAAAAATCGGTGATATTGATTTAATAGAACTGAATGAAGCATTTGCATCGCAGACTATTGCCTGTATAAAAGAATTGGGTTTGGATAGTAATAAAGTAAATGTAAACGGTGGTGCTATTGCTATCGGTCATCCCTTGGGATGCAGCGGTGTCCGCATTTCTGCTACTTTACTGCATGAAATGAAACGAACAAACTTGAAGTATGGGTTAGCAACAATGTGTGTAGGAGTGGGACAAGGAGCGGCAATTATATTTGAGGGTTTGTAAACCCCCCTTTAGGGGTTGGGGGTTTACAATGTGTGTAGGAGTGGGGCAGTGCGCTGCAATTATTTATGAAAAATTATAATAAAATAATAACGGCTGTAACTTTTTTGCCGTAATTTTCGTCAGGCAAATTCAAAAACTACACTATATGAAAAAAGTATTTCTTTCGTTGTTTATCCTGTTTGGCTTTATTACGGTTAATGCACAAACGGATTCGTTGCAGTATTATGTTGGGAAGTTTAAATTTCCCGATGGTAGCCCGGTGGCCGAAATAACTATGTCGGTTGACAACGGCCTTTTAATGGCCAGTTCTGCGATGGGTAGTACAGAGTTTAAACCAACATCTACGGTGGATGTATATGAAATAGTAGCATATGGAGGCACGGCCACTTTTAAAAGAAAAGAGGGAAAAGTAGTCGGATTGCAAATATTGGTTGGGGATATAAATATTGAAGGAGAAAAAACGGAGGGATTATATTTGACATCGGCTGCATTATTTCTCCGAAAAGAAAAATAAACAGAGTATTATGAGTGAAAGAGGTCAGATTTTAGCGTCTGGCCTCTTTTTATGTAAAACTATAAATTAGTAAAGCATCAGCACCAATAGTTTCCTGCTGGCTGGTAGCCAGGTTTTTTACTGTACAAGTATTTTCTTTCAGTTCCTTATCGCCGATGATGATGATGTAAGGAATGTTTTTCTTTTCTGCATATTTGAATTGCTTGTCAAATTTTGCTTGTTCATGAAACAATTCACTCCGAATCCCTTTTTGACGGAGTTGCTGCATCAGTCTGAAAGCGGCGTTGCTTTCTGCTTCACCCAAATTAAAAAATAATACTTGTGTGCCTATATGTATATCCGGCGGAAACAAATTCAATTCTTCCATTACATCATAAATTCTGTCTACTCCAAAAGAAATACCAACGCCGGGAATATTGGGAACACCAAACAAACCCGTAAGGTCGTCGTAACGGCCGCCGCCGCCGATGCTGCCGATTTTTACTTCAGCCGGAGCTTTTGCTTCGAAGATGATGCCGGTGTAATAGTTAAGGCCACGGGCAAGGGTAAAGTCCAGAGTCAGTTTCGATCCTGAGCTTGTCGAAGGATGAATTTCGAGTTGCGAGAGAATGTACTCAAGTTCTTCAATCCCTTTTTTACCGCTTTCATTTTCTCCAAGCAGGTTTTTTATTTGTATTAACTGCTCCTCATTACTTCCTGAAACAGCAAGATATTTTTCTATAATGGCAATTTGCTCGTTATTCAATCCTCTTTGAGATAATTCTTCTTTTACTTTTTCTAAACCAATCTTATCCAGCTTGTCAATCGCAATAGTAATGTTCATCATTTTGTCAGCACCGCCAGATACTTCAGCCAAAGCAGTTAATATTTTTCGGTGATTAATTCGTAATTCAAAACCTTTAATCCCGAATTGGGTAAATACTTCTGTATAAATACTTGCCAGCTCTATTTCATTCAATAATGATTTACTTCCCACCACATCAGCATCGCATTGATAAAATTCCCGGTATCTTCCTCTCTGTGGCCGGTCAGCTCTCCACACAGGTTGTATTTGATAACGTTTGAAAGGGAAAGTAAGCTGGCTGTGGTTCATGGCTACATATCTCGCAAAAGGAATGGTGAGATCATACTTCAAAGCTCTTTCGGTAATACCTTTTACATTTTCCCCCTCCAGGACTTTCTCAAAATCTTCCCGTATCTGTTTTTCTTTGTCAGCATTGTCAAGCCCATTATTAAGAATTTTAAAAATAAGCTTATCACCTTCTTCACCATATTTACCCATTAACGTATCCAAATTCTCTATTGCCGGAGTTTCTAACGGTTGAAAGCCATACAGTTCAAATACATTCCTGATTGTATTAAGAATATAAGTCCGTTTACGAACTACATCCGGCCCGAAATCTCTTGTTCCCTGCGGTAATGATGGTTTTGCCATGCCCCTATCCCCTAAAGGGGTATTTAATGTTTATAGATTAATTTTTTTGAAAGCTATCCAACTTAACTTCTTGCAAGATTAAGGGTTTATATTTTTTAATTATTTCATCACACACTTCATCAATCATTTTATACACTTCATGGTAACCTTTTTCCGCCCCGTAATATGGGTCAGGAACATCCATATTTTTACCGGGATATAATTCATTCATCAGTAAACCTGCTTTGGAGGCATCAAATTTTTTTCCACTAATTCTTTTTATATCATCCAGCACATCACCTGCCAACGCATAGATTTTATCATACACTTCAAAATCTGAAGCGGCGAATCTTCTTGCTCTTTGTTGGCAGATGTCAATGCCATTTAGTTTGGCCACTTTCTGCGACAACGGATGCGGCGGCTCACCAGTGTGATAACTGTTGGTACCCGCACTTTCGATACTCCATGTTAATCCTGCGGTAAAAGCTTTATCCTGCAAAATGCCTTCCGCCAACGGGCTACGGCAAATATTACCAAGACAAACCATTAAAATTTTCATAAAGCAAATATAGTTATGAGTTGTGAGTTTCGAGTTGCGAGTAAGTCGTTGACATCAATTTATCTACTAATGGAAAAACTGGAATTCTAAGTCTCGTAACTCGAAACTCACTGCTCGCAGCTTTTCATAGTAACTTATGGATTTGTGCTTAGCCAGCATCTCATTACCAAACACACCACGATGACAAACAGTGAAATTTTAAAAGCAAACTTTCTCGATATAATTTTCGAGAACCGCAACAAAGATTACGGTGCTTATTCCCTTCGTAAGGGTTATAGAAACCGTATGTTAATTGCTCTTGGAACTGGTCTGTCTGTTATCCTGCTGGTTATTTTTATACTGACCACAGGTAAAACTAAGAGCACCGATAAGCCGCCTGTCATTAATACTAAAGAAGGAATAGTGATAAGGACAATCGAAATGCCCAAAGAAAAAATAAAAGAGCCGGTAAAGACAAAAGAAATAGCGAAGCAAAAACCAGCTCCAAAGCCAGTGCAGAAAATTGCCACTATCAATTACACTACGCCGCCTAAAATTAAAAAAGATACAGAGGTAAAGAACCCAATGGTAGCTACAAAAGAACTGGAGGGTAAGGAAATTGCTGATAAAACTTCTGACGGTAAAGAGGCTGATGGCAAAGTTGTATTAGATACGGAGCCGGTTAAAGAAACTGGTAACGGCACTGCCGCAACCACTGGTCCTTCACAACCAGACTTTACAGCCGATGAAAGAGACCCGCAGTTTCCCGGCGGCCAGGATGGATTGAAACAATTTATGACCCGCAACCTGAGCACACCTGACGAGCTGGAAGGTGGCGAAAGAAAAGTGGTACAGATAAAATTTAAAGTAGATAAGGATGGGTCGGTTACTACTTTTGAGATAGTAACAAGTGGCGGTAGCGAGTTTGACCGTGAGGTGATGAGGGTATGTAAGAAAATGCCCCGCTGGATACCCGCCATACAGAATGGTATCAATGTTTCGGTAAACTATGTGCTGCCCGTAACATTTATCGGCAGAGAAGAGTAAAATTTTATAATTTGCTACCCCAGAAACTATTAGACGATGTTTGAAGAATATGAAAAGAAAAAAAGGAAACAGATTTCCTTTATGAAGTCGCTGCTGGATTACGGCATTGGCATCATGATATTATTTGCCGGAGTGTTTTTTTTCTTCCGCAATAAGTTTCATATTTCGTTCAACGAACGTTTTCCGCCCAATGATATTGACAAAATTTTTGGCGTTATCTGTATTGTTTACGGTTGCTGGCGGATATACAGGGGCTATCAGAAAAATTATTTTAAATGAGTTTTTACCAGAAGATAAATTACCGGGGTCTGTCTGTAGTTATTTTTTCTTTACTGATTTTGTTGGCAAGCTGCAAATCTTATAAAGAGCAGGAAGATGAACTGCCGGATAACAGGAATAAAGGAACCATCAATGTTAGTGCAGATGAGACTTTTAAGCCCGTTATTGATGAAATGGTACAGGTGTATGAGTCGCAACACCCCGGGGCAACAATCAAAGTGCAGTACAAAAATGAAGCTGAATGCCTGAACGATATGCTTACAGATAGCATCAGGATGATTATTGTCACCCGGCACTATAATGAAGATGAAAAAAGCCTGATGCTGGATTCTATGAAAGTGTCGCCAAGAAGTATGGTGATTGCAAGAGATGGAATTGCCGTTGTCGTACATCCCTCATCACCGGATTCTATGTTTAGGATGACAGACATCAGGGAAATACTAACCGGGAGATTTAAGAAAAATTTAATTCCGGTATTTGACGGGCTAAAAGCAACCAGTACAGTACGTTTTATCATCGATTCAGTGTTGCGGGGTGATTCTCTGACTTCCAAAGCAATGGCTGCCCGTAGCAGCGAAGCGGTGCTGGATTATGTGGCTAAAAACCCTAACGCAGTTGGTTTTATAGGCGTAAGCTGGATAGGCAACCCGGAAGACACATCGCAATTGAGTTTTTTGAAGAAAATAAGAGTGGCGAATGTAGAGTGTACAGATATACCGGGTGCATTTGTTAAAGCCTACCAGGCAAACATTTACATAAAACGGTATCCTATGGTACGGGATTTGGTTTATATACTAAAGGAGAACTATAAAGGACTTGGAACTGGATTTGCGAATTTTATGAGCGGAGAGATTGGACAATTGATTTTTAAAAGAGCTTACCTGGCACCTGCAAAAAAAAGTTTTGGCATACGGCCGGTGAAGCTGAACGAGTAAACAAAGTAGTTATATTTACAAACGTAAAAAGAAGAAGAAAATGAAGAAAACCACTATCACATTTTTAGCCGCCGGATTACTATTAGTATCCGGACTAAAAGCACAAACTATACAGGAGGGTATGACCCACCTGTATGCCGACAGGTTCAAAAGTGCCATTGGTGTTTTTGAAAAACTGCTCGCAACAAATCCTAACAATATTGAGGCAACATACTGGCTCGGTCAAACATACTTTGATATGGATGACAATGCAAAAGCCCGCCAGTTGTATGAAAAAGCATTAGCTACTACTGGCAGTGCCCCACTTATATTGGTAGGGTTAGGTCATGCTGATCTGCTTGATAATAAAACCAGTGATGCCCGTCAGAAATTTGAGGCTGCTATAACAGCCGCCACCAATGGTAAAAAAGGGACAGATGGCCGGGTACTTACTGCTATTGGCCGTGCCAATGTGGATGCCAAAGCTGGTGATCCGGCTTATGCCGTTCAAAAGCTGGAAATGGCTGCCGATAAAGGTGAAAAAAATACTGAAACCTTATTACAGTTAGGTAATGCCTATCGTAAGGCCAACCCCGGTCAGGGCGGTGGCCAGGCATTTGAAACATATAAAAAAGCGTTACAGATAAACCCTGCATTTGCAGTGGCCAACCTTAGGCTGGCTATGTTATTTGAATCGCAGAAAAACTGGGAGCTTGTACTGCAGTATCTGAATGATGCTATAAAAAACGATTCAAAATTTGCTCCTGCCTATTATGAGCTATTTTATTATTATTTCTACAGGGCAAAATTTCCTGAAGCAGAAGGACAATTGACAAATTATATTGCCAACTCTGATAAAGAGCCGCAGCATGAATTCCTGTATGCACAGCTTTGCTGGGCCCGCAAAGATTTTGATTGTGCTATTATAAAAGCACAAAGTGTGATAGCGGCGATGGGGGCCTCTACAAAACCGAGAGTGTATAGATTAATGGCTGATTCATACTACCAAAAAGGAGATTTTGCAAACGCCAAGAAATATAGCGATGAGTTCTTTGCAAAGAAGAAGAACCCGGAAGATATTATTCTGCCTGATTATGAAATAAAAGCAGATGTATTGTCAAAAACCGGCGGTACTCCGGATGAAATCCTGAATGCATATTTATCAGGAATAAAACTGGACACAACCGTTGATGCAAAAATCGGGTTTATAAAAAAAGGAATAGCCTATTTTAAAACCAATAAAATAAGAGATAAAGAAGGCGATTTAGTACAAAAGATAATTGATATAAAGCCCAAGCCTTCAATCAATGATTATTTTGATTTGACATTGGCCCGTTATTTCAGTGGTAATTATGCCCAATCAAGAGAAATAGCAAATTCAATGATTCAAAAATATGCTGACCAGCCCTACGGGTATGAGTGGAAGTTTAATAGTAGTAGTGCTGTCGACACAGTAAAAAAAGACAGCATTGCCGTACCGGATGCGTTAGAGCTTTATAGTTTTGCTCAAAAGGATACAGCTAAATTCAGAAAGCAGTACCTGAGTTCGGTAAAATTCCTGGCAGCTTATTATATAAATCAGGCAAAGGATAAAGACAAATCATTAGAATTTTTTACCAAATGGTTGGAAGCTGATCCTGCAAATGCTGTAACAATTCAAAGCTATATTGATCAGATTAAGAAAATGCCGTCAAAACCAGCAGCAGTTTCTCCAAATGGAAATTCTGCTCCTCCAAAGTCGGCAGCTATCAAGCCAACGGGAAAAAAAGCAAAAACTACGGGCAGAACCAAACTGTCGTAACAAAGAAATAAAAACTCGGTTTTCTTCTTTTACAAAAAAAGTCCCTTTCTGCCAACAGGCGGAGGGGGATTTTTCTTTTATTGAGTATTGCCAACTTTTTAAAAGTTGGCAACCCTTTGTACTGATTTTAGTTAAGGTATTTTCAGCCTGTCGCCTTATTTTTGCCCACAGAGCAAAAGCTTATGTTTCACTTACTTCAAACCAGTCTTAACAGTGCGGATGCCGGTTCTTATCTGCCGGTGGCGATACAGGTTTTTATTGCAGTAGGGCTGATTGTTTTTCTGACAGTGGTTACTCATTTATTAGGTCCTAAAAGGAAAACTACTGACAAGTTGCAAAACTTTGCCAGTGGTATCGAATCTCATGGAGATGCCCGCCAGCCAATGGCAATTAAGTATTTTCTTACGGCTATATTATTTGTGTTGTTTGATGTGGAAGTGATTTTCTTTTATCCCTATGCAGTAAATTTTAAAGATTTAGGCTGGGAAGGATTTTGGGCGGTGTTGATGTTTGTTGGATTCTTCCTTTGTGGGTTTATATATTTATTGAAAAAAGGTGCGTTGAAGTGGGAGGATTAGTACCCCCTGTCCCCCTAAAGGAGACTTAGGGGTAGAGTTATTTTATGTTATTGAGATATTTAAAGCAGTTTGCTACAACAATAATTAGCACAAAACTGTTTTTATAAGTATTATTTAACCGCCTTAATGTTCATTTGAACTTTGGGGTTCAAAAGCCCCTTTAGGGGTTTGGGGTATTAACTATGGATCGTCCTGTATCATATAATCTCATCAAAAAGCCGCTGGAAGCGGACATCAGCATAGTGGATATGCCGGAAGGTCAGCAAGGCGAAGGGTTTTTTGCCACCAAACTCAATAATGTAATTGGTTTGGCAAGAAAGAACTCTATCTGGCCGTTGCCATTTGCTACCTCCTGCTGCGGTATTGAATTTATGGCTACCATGGGTTCACACTATGATTTGGCAAGATTTGGTTCGGAAAGGGTGGGATTTTCTCCCCGCCAGTGTGATTTGCTGATGGTAATGGGAACAATTGCCAAAAAAATGGGTCCGGTGTTGAAGCAGGTTTATTTACAAATGGCTGAACCACGTTGGGTAATTGCTGTTGGTGCCTGTGCCAGCAGCGGCGGCATTTTCGATACCTATAGTGTTTTGCAGGGCATTGACCAGGTAATACCGGTGGATGTATATGTGCCGGGCTGCCCTCCAAGACCGGAAGCTATTATTGATGGAGTAATGCGGATTCAGGATTTAGTAGGGAAAGAGAGTTTGAGGCGACGAAACGGTGAACGGTATAAAGGATTGTTGGAAAGTTACGGAATACAGTAAGGAAAGCTACGAGCCATGAGTTATGAGCTACGAGTTTCTCAAAGCAAATACCAAGTTGAAGTCTCGCAACTCTAAACTCGGGACTTAAAACTAAAATGTCATTGACGAACGAAATAATAAAAGGCAGGCTTACAGAAAAATTCGGAGACCAGGTTTCTTCATTTGAAGAGCCTTACGGTATGCTCACTTTTGAAGCGCCGAAGGAATTAAACCTGAAAGTGCTTAATTTTTTATACGACGATGAAGAACTGAGATTCCGTTTCCTGACAACCCTGGGCGGCGTTCATTACCCCGCTAATAAAGGAAAAGAATTAGCAGTGGTTTATCATCTGCATAATCTGGAAGATAATATTCGTATCCGCTTTAAAGTGTTTACAGATATTAATCAACCTGATATTTATACGGCTACAGGGTTATTTTCTGCGGCTAACTGGATGGAAAGGGAAACGTATGATTTTTATGGGTTCAACTTTGTAGGCCATCCAAACTTGAAAAGAATATTAAATGTAGATGAAATGGATTATTTCCCGATGCGGAAAGAATTCCCCTTGGAAGACCAGACAAGGGTGGATAAGGATGATGAAATGTTTGGAAGAGGGTAGGCGGCCTCCCTAAACCCCTCCGCAGGAGGGGCTTGTGAGACTCCGCTATTTGGAAACTCAGAAAGGTTATTTAGTGCTATCGGAAGCATGCCCGCCTGGGCGGGGCGGATTGAGGAAAATAAACCCGATAGCTATCGGGTGCTTTAGGAAATTGGGGTGGGTAGTTGAATAGAATTAAAAAAGTTCAAGTGCGAAAAATGAAAGCATTTTGGAAAGAATATGGATTGTGGATTGAGTTAACAGTTTTGTTTTTAGCTCTTGCTCTTATGATTTATTATAAATTTTGGGAGGAAGAACAATCTAAATTATTCATCAGGTGGTTTCAATTCGGACTGTTCTTGTTTTATTTTATTGATAGATTGATAAAATTAAGAAACAGGTTAAAAAAAGTTGAATAGAATTACAAAACCCTGAAGTGTGCTACGCAACGAAGTTGATAGTAGCACTGAAGCTGGGTAAATAAAAATATTAAAGACAGCAATGTCAGAACAACATATCAAATTACCGGAAGGAAGTATTGAAAAAACGACCACCACGTTGAACCTGGGGCCTACACACCCGGCAACGCATGGGGTGATGCAAAATATTCTTGAGCTGGATGGCGAACGTATTGTTTCTACTGAACAGACGATTGGCTATATCCACCGGGCATTTGAAAAAATTGCTGAACGCAGACCACTTTACCAAATAACAACATTGACAGACAGGATGAATTATTGCTCTTCTCCCATTAATAATATGGGCTGGCATATCACCTGTGAAAAATTATTGGGAGTGAAAACCCCAAAGAGGGTTGATTATCTCCGGGTTATCATAATGGAACTGGCAAGAATTTCTGATCACCTGATTTGTAATTCGATTGTAGGAGTGGATGCAGGTGCATACACTGGCTTTCTATATGTGATGCAATACCGGGAATTGATTTATGAAATCTATGAAGAGGTCTGCGGCGCAAGATTGACAACCAATATGGGCCGCATCGGCGGGTTTGAAAGAAATTTCAACAATATAGCTTTTGAAAAAATTGAAAAATTCTTAGTTGAATATCCCAAAGTGTTGAAGGAATTTGAAAACCTTTTTCAACGCAACCGGATTTTTATGGATAGAACAAAAGGTACAGGAGCCATCAGTGCAGACAGAGCTTTGAATTATGGTTTTACAGGGCCTAATCTCCGTGCGGCAGGTGTGGATTATGATATAAGGGTGCATACACCATACAGTTCTTACGAAGATTTTCAATTCAATATACCTGTTGGTACTACCGGTGATAACTACGACCGCTGGTTGGTTCGCAGCCAGGAAATGTGGCAGAGCTTAAGCATCATCGAACAGGCTTATCAAAAGGTACAGGAGTTTAAAGGAACAGAAGCTGAAGTATTTCATGCGGATGCTCCTGAGTATTATTTGCCTGAGAAGGAAGATGTATATACTAAAATGGAAGCGTTGATTTACCATTTTAAAATTGTGATGGGAGAGATTGAAATGCCGGTAGGTGAAGTTTATCAGGCTGTGGAAGGCGGCAATGGAGAGCTGGGTTTTTATCTGATTAGTGATGGAGGACGAACGCCATACCGGTTGCATTTCCGCAGACCTTGTTTTATTTATTACCAGGCTTTTGAAGAACTGACAAAAGGCGGTATGCTGAGTGATGCGATTATAACGATGAGCAGTTTAAATTTGATTGCAGGAGAAATGGATTCTTAATTAATATGTAAGCGAAGACTCAATGAAATTTTCTGACGAAAAAATAAAAGAAATAAAAAGGATAATGGATTTTTATCCTGAAGGGAAACAGAAGAGTGCTGTGATTCCTGTGCTGCATTTGGCACAGCAGGAATTTGGCGGTTGGCTAAGTGCAGATACAATGGATTATGTGGCTTCTTTGTTGCAATTGGAACCGATTGAAGTGTATGAAGTGGCAACATTCTACAGCATGTATAATTTGAAGCCCGTTGGCAAATATATGTTTGAAGTGTGCCATACAGGGCCTTGCATGTTGAACGGCAGTGATGATATTACAAAATACATCTACGATAAATTGGGAATAAAACCGGGTGAAACTTCTGCTGATGGATTATTTACATTGAAAACAGTAGAATGTCTCGGTGCCTGTGGCTATGCCCCGATGATGCAGCTGGGAAAAAACTATAGAGAGCATCTGACAAAAGAAAAAGTGGATACGATAATAAATGAATGCAGGAATACTGCAGCGGCTAAAAATTAAAATGATGAGTTTCAATAATGACATACCGAGAGTTTTAGCAGTTAAGCCTTTGGAGGGATTTAAACTCTTTCTTTCATATAATGATGGGGTGGAGGGAATGGTTGACTTATCTCATTTAAAAGGGAAAGGTGTTTTTTTATGGTGGGAAAAGGAGGATAATTTTTCAAAAGTGTTTATTGATAAATGGGGGGCTATAGTTTGGAATGATGAGTTGGATATTGATTCTTTGAGTTGTTATTTAAAATTAACTAATCAAACCTTTGAACAATATGCCAGTCGTTAGTTCATTTTATGGAATAGTTATATTTTTCTTTTTTGATGACCACAATCCGCCGCATTTTCATGCAAAGTATGGTGAGTTTGAGGCGCTGATTGATATTCAGACTTTCGGAATTATTCGGGGTTACTTGCCTTCAAAGGCGCATAGTTTGGTGGTGGAGTGGGCCGCACTGCATAAGGAGGAATTGGTGAAAGACTGGGAACTGGCAAAAGCTAATAAGCAGCCCGAAAAAATAGAACCTCTAAAATAATAATTTGAAGAAGTTATTATTCATAGCTCTTTTATTAAATGTTGTTTTTGCAAATGCACAACCTGCCCCGCCGTTGCGGGAAACTGATGAAGAGAAACTTACAGCTACGCTGAAAGAATTTCATCAGGCGTTGGTAAATAAAAATACTATTTCAATTAATCAGCAAACAGATAAGGCGCTGAGTTACGGACATAGCAACGGCTGGGTAGAAACAAAAGCTGATATGATAAAGAACCTGGAAACAGGTTATATTAATTATCATAGTTACAAAGAAGATAGCCTGCAGTTAAGGATAAATGGAAATATGGCGAATGCAAGATTTGTGGCAGATATAAATGTAACGATGAATGGAAAAGAAGGCACTTACCATTTGAAAGTATTGGAAGTATGGATAAGGAAAGGAAAGAGGTGGTTGTTGTTTGCGAGACAGGCGTTGAGATGATGCTACCACCCCCCCCCTAAAGGGGAGAAAGAGATTGCTTTAGCAAATATCCCCGCCTGAGCGGGGCGAATTGAGGAAAATATATTGCTTTAGTGAATCGGGGTGGGTTGCTGAGTAGAATTGCAGAACGATAAAGAGTGCGACGCAACGAAGTTGATAGTAGCACTGAAGCTGGTAACCATGCCTTCGCTTTGCTTCGGCAGGCAGGCATAAAAACATACGAGGAGATTGCTTCTGCTTCGCCTCGCAAGTAATATGGGAAGAAAATTATTATTAGACAAAGCTCACATTGAAAACATCAGGCTCTATGATGTGTACCGCCGTGAAGGGGGCTATCGTAGTGTGGAGAAGGCATTGAAAACAATGAGTCCTGATGCTGTAACGGAAGAAGTAAAGAAAAGCGGACTCCGTGGCCGTGGCGGTGCAGGTTTTCCTACGGGTATGAAATGGAGTTTCCTGGCTAAACCAGCAGGAGTTCCCCGTTACCTTGTAGTAAATGCAGATGAAAGTGAACCCGGAACATTTAAGGACAGGTATTTAATGGAGTTCATTCCGCATTTGCTGATTGAAGGAATGATTACCTCTTCTTTTGCATTAGGTTCTAACCGGGCATACATTTATATCCGTGGTGAATATGCATGGATAGTTGACATATTAGAGCAAGCAATACAAGAGGCAAAGAATAATGGCTTCCTTGGTAAGAATATTTTAGGCAGCGGCTTTGATTGTGAAATTTATATACAACGTGGTGCCGGTGCTTATATCTGTGGTGAAGAAACGGCGTTATTGGAAAGCTTAGAGGGAAAAAGAGGTAATCCAAGAATTAAACCACCATTTCCTGCAGTTAGAGGATTGTGGGATTGCCCTACCGTTGTGAATAATGTAGAAACAATCGCAGCGGTGGTTCCTGTCATCAATGAAGGTGGAGAAGAGTATGCAAAAATCGGTACTGGTAAATCAACCGGTACCAAATTGATTTCTGCCTGTGGTAATATCAAGAAGCAGGGTGTGTATGAAATTGATATGACGATTTCTGTAGAAGAGTTTATTTACAGTGATGAATATTGTGGTGGCATTGCCAACGGAAGGAAATTAAAAGCCTGTATTCCGGGTGGTTCATCTGTTCCAATCCTTCCGGCTAATCTTTTGCTGACAACTGCAAAAGGTGAAAAGAGAATGATGACGTATGAGAGTTTGGCAGATGGTGGATTTGTAACAGGTTCTATGATGGGCTCTGGTGGTTTTATTGTATTGGATGATACACAGTGTGTGGTAAAGCATACTTATACACTGGCAAGATTTTACCGCCATGAAAGTTGCGGTCAATGTTCACCATGTCGTGAAGGAACCGGCTGGATGGAAAAGATATTACTGAACATTGAGAATGGAAAAGGAAAGATGAGTGATATTGATTTGTTGTGGGATATTCAACGGAAAATAGAAGGAAATACGATTTGTCCGCTGGGTGATGCGGCGGCATGGCCGGTGGCAGCAGCGATTCGTCATTTCAGGGATGAGTTTGAATGGCATATCACTAATCCTGATGATGCACAAAGAAGGAATTATGGATTGATGCATTATGCGGACCCGTTGCCCTCAGCTCCGCTAGTCGGCGGAGAGTTGGCAGGAGTAAAATAGATTGGGAATGTTTCCAGGGAAATGATTTTAATAACAAGAATGAATAACAGATATTAGGAAAACTAAAAGTTCCGCTGCGGCGGACTGGGGTATGACAAACGAAATAAAAAAAGAAGCACCTGCAAATTTTAAAGTCACTATTGACAACATAACTGTCGAAGTGGCTCCGGGTACTTCTATATTAAACGCTGCAAGAAAAATCGGTGGTGATGTTACCCCGCCTGCAATGTGCTACTACAGTAAATTGCAGGGTAGTGGCGGTAAATGCCGTACTTGTTTGGTGGAAGTGGCTGCTGGTTCAACGGCCGATCCAAGACCGATGCCGAAACTTGTGGCAAGCTGCCGTACTAATGTAATGGATGGTATGATTGTAAAAAATATTACCAGTGAAAGAGTGCAGGATGCAAGAGCCGGCGTGGTGGAATTTTTGTTATTGAATCACCCGCTGGATTGCCCTATTTGCGACCAGGCAGGTGAGTGTCATTTGCAGGATTTGGGTTATGAGCATGGTAAAGAAGGCACCCGGTATGAATTTAAAAGAAGAACATTTGAATTAGAGGATATTGGTCCATACATTCAACTGCACATGACAAGGTGTATTCTTTGTTATCGTTGTACCTATGTGGCCGACCAATTAACGGATAACCGGGTGCATGGAATATTGGACAGAGGCGACCATGCAGAAATCTCTACTTATATTTCCAAAGCAATAGATAATGACTTTAGCGGAAACATGATTGATGTTTGTCCGGTTGGTGCATTGACAGATAAAACATTCCGTTTTAAAAATCGGGTATGGTTTACCAAACCGGTAGATGCACACCGTGATTGCTCTACATGTTGCGGTAAAGTAACGCTATGGCAAAGAGGTGATGATGTATTGAGAGTGACTGCCAGAAAAGATGAATGGGGAGAAGTGCAAAGCTATGATGGTAAACCCGGATGGATTTGTAATACTTGCCGCTTTCACAAAAAGAAAGCAAGTGATTGGGTGATTGAAGGAGTGAGTAATATTAACCGTCACTCGGTTATTGCGCAGAATAAATACCAGGGATTAATTATGCCAAAAGAAACCATTGCAGAAGTAATGGGTGGCAGAGAACCGAAATTACTGATGGATATTCACAGTATCAGTGATGTGAACAGTGTTGACATCAGCGCATTGCCCGGACCTGCAACGAGTAAAACATTTGAAAAGAAAGAACAATAATAAAAGAAAATGTATTTATTGTCTATAGACTTGTGGCTAGTTTTAGAAAAAGTATTGCTGATTGCCGGCATTGTCGGTCTGTCATTCTTTATTGCCATGTACACTACGTATGCAGAAAGAAAAGTAGCTGCATGGTTGCAGGACAGAATTGGGCCAAACAGGGCAGGACCATTTGGTATTTTTCAACCATTGGCAGATGGGGGCAAGTTATTTTTCAAAGAAGAAATTATCCCTTTAGCATCCAATAAATTTTTATTTATACTAGGTCCGGCATTGGCAATGATAACAGCCTTGCTGACAAGTACGGTGATTCCATGGGCTGCTCCGTTTATTACAAAAGGTGGAAATGTAATTCCCCTGCAGGTGGCTGACGTAGACATGGGTGTATTGTTGGCCTTTAGTATAGTAAGTGTAGGTGTATATGGAATAATGATTGGCGGCTGGGCATCGAATAATAAGTTTTCCCTGATGGCGGCTATTCGTGGTGCTTCTCAAATGGTATCATATGAATTGCCGATGGGATTGGCATTGATTGCGGTATTATTTATGACAGGCTCATTGAAGATGAGTGAGATTGTGTCTAACCAGGTACAACATGGCTGGCATATTATTTATCAGCCGCTTGGCTTTATTATATTTTTTGTTTGTGCGTTGGCAGAGTGTAATAGAACGCCGTTCGACATGGCGGAAGCAGAAAATGAATTGAACTTTGGTTATCACCAGGAATATTCTTCCATGAAGCTGGGCTTTTACCTGTTTGCAGAATACATTAACATGTTTGTCAGCAGTGCGATAATGGTGACTATATATTTTGGTGGTTACGATATTCCGTTTGTGAATGAAGCCTCATGGGGATTGAATTCATTCTGGATGTCATTTATTAGCTTTAGTGTGATGATGATGAAAATTTCTTTCTTCCTGTTTTTGTTCTTGTGGATTCGGTGGACGATTCCCCGTTTCCGTTATGACCAGTTGATGAACTTAGGGTGGAAGAAATTAATACCATTGGCTTTAGTGAATATGATAATTACAGCGGTGGTGATATTGTTGTTGAAGAAGTAAAACCACTTGACTCTCTAAAGTGGAGGCTTAGGTTATTGATATCTTATCGATTTGAAAATTTGCTTAAAGGATATAGTTTAAAGCAAAAAGGATATTGTGAAAAGCAGGGGCTGTGTGATGATGGCCTTCTCCCTTTAGGGGAAGGTCGGGATGGGGTTGAGTAGAATTGCCGAACGATAAAGAGTGCGACCCCGCACAGGGCGGAACAGGCGCAACGGAAGATGATAGTAGCAATGCAGATGACAAAATATATATTTGCGAAAATTTAAAATCATCCGCCTTTTGGCGGAAATAAAGGCATATGTTAACACAAAGAGCAAAAGAAGTAGACCGTAGACCGATGACTTTCTTAGAGAGTATTTATCTCTGGAATATTGTTAAAGGCATGGGTATTACTATCAGTCACCTGTTTAAAAAGAAGGCGACAATACAATACCCGGAAGAGAAAAGGACTTTCTCTAAAGTGTTCCGTGGCTTACATGTGCTGAATCGTGATGCGGAAGGAAGAGAGAATTGTACAGCCTGTGGTTTGTGTGCAGTGGCTTGCCCGGCAGAAGCGATTACAATGGAAGCGGCAGAACGTTTACCGGGTGAAGAAAATTTATACCGGGAAGAAAAATATGCAGCGAAGTATGAGATAAATATGTTGCGTTGTATTTTCTGTGGTTTGTGTGAAGAAGCTTGTCCGAAAGATGCGATTTATTTGTCGCAGACCTTTGCGCCGGCCAATTATGGAAGAAAAGGATTTATATATAAGAAAGAAGATTTACTGATACCCAATCCTGTTACAGATAAAGAGGCATACGAAAAAGCATTGGGTGATAAAGTAGCTAAGAATTAATTAATGAAACTAATTGCTCTCCCCAAAACGGCGGAGATGGAAGTATGAACATTACACAAATACTATTTTGGTTTCTTTCAGTGGTGGCAATATTCAGCGCCTTGATGGTGATTACCAGCAAGAATCCTGTATATAGTGTGCTGTGGCTTATCGTTACTTTCTTTGCCATTTCTGGCCATTATATATTATTGAATGCACAATTCCTGGCTATTGTAAATATTATCATTTACGCCGGAGCTATCATGGTCTTGTTCCTGTTTGTAATAATGCTGATGAACCTGAACAAAGAAACAGAACCACAAAAGAATCGTTGGTTAAAAATGGCGGGAGCAGTGGCAGGTGGTTGCTTATTATTAGTATTAGTGGCTGCATTAAAAGACACCGACATCAAACAACAGCAGGCATTGGTAAATGAAGGAAGTATTGGATTGATTAAGAACCTGGGAAAAGAATTATTCACTACGTATGTAGTGCCGTTTGAGATATGCAGTATTTTATTTTTGAGTGCTATGGTTGGTGCAGTGGTGATAGGGAAAAAGGAATAACTATGAGCTGTGAGTTACGAGCCAGGAGTAGGGTCCATTAACTCGTAACTCGCTACTCATAACTCGAAACTTGAATTATATGCCGATTAATTATTACATATTTCTGGCTCTTGCCTTGTTCTGCATTGGCATTGTAGGTGTGCTTACACGCCGTAATGCTATTATTATTTTTATGTGCATAGAGCTGATGTTGAATGCAGTTAATTTATTACTGGTCGCCTTTTCAAAAATGCACTACCTGAAAAATGTAGCAGCAGATTCGGCAACAACGGCGGGAACGGATGCGCAGTTATTTGTATTCTTTATTATGGTGGTGGCCGCGGCAGAGGTAAGTGTGGGACTGGCAATTATTGTAATGATGTACCGCAATATACATTCGGTGGATGTGAATTTTTTAAACAGGTTGAAGCATTAAGATAGTTATGCAGAATGTTTTACAAATAGTGTATTTGATTCCTCTCTTGCCATTGATTGGTTTTCTCATCAATGGCTTAGGAAGAAAACATTTGTCGAAATCATTGATTGGTGTAATTGGTTCAGGTGTTATCCTTGCTTCTTTTGTGCTCAGCATTTGGGTGTTTTTGCAGGTTAAAGGCGGCAACACTCATGAAGCCCACTATTTCGATTTCATTTCTGTCGGGTCACTTAAAATACCTTTTGCTTTTAAAATAGACCAGCTTTCCTCTCTCTTCCTTTTGATAATAACTGGCGTTGGTTTTCTTATCCATGTTTATTCTACTTCATACATGCAGGAGGAAAAGCAGGAGCATTTTGGAAGATACTTTGCTTACCTGAACCTGTTTATTTTTTCCATGTTGTTGCTCGTAATGGGCGCCAACTTCGTTATCATGTTTATCGGTTGGGAAGGAGTGGGGCTCTGTTCATATTTACTAATTGGTTATTGGTTTAAGAAACAGGAATACAATAAAGCAGCGAATAAGGCTTTCATCATGAACCGTATTGGTGATCTGGCTTTCCTGATTGCAATCTTCTGGTTGATTCAAAAACTCGGAACCGTTTCTTACAGCGAAGTATTTACGGCTGCTAATCTCGCCAAGCTGAGCACAACTGATGTTACAGTTATCACTTTATTATTATTTGTAGGCGCTACTGGTAAAAGTGCACAGATACCTTTATATACATGGTTGCCAGATGCAATGGCCGGTCCGACACCTGTTTCTGCATTGATACATGCTGCTACGATGGTGACGGCGGGTATTTATATGATTGCCAGAAGTAATTTGTTGTATTCCATGTCACATATCACTATGGATATTGTGGCGTACGTTGGTTTGGCGACAGCATTACTGGCAGCAACGATAGCCCTTAAACAAAATGATATTAAAAAAGTGCTGGCTTATTCTACGGTGAGCCAGTTAGGGTTTATGTTTCTTGCATTGGGTTGCGGGGCTTATACAGCCGCAGTCTTTCATGTAATGACACATGCCTTTTTCAAAGCATTGATGTTCCTCGGCAGCGGTAGCGTAATACATGCAATGGGTGGTGAACAGGATATTCGAAACATGGGCGGATTGAGTAAGAAGTTGAAAATTACATTCATTACATTCCTTATCGGTTGTGTAGCTATTGCCGGCATTCCACCATTCAGTGGTTTCTTTTCTAAAGATGCTATTTTGTTAAGTGCATTTGAGAAAAATCCAGTGCTATATGGCATTGCGTTGTTTACTGCATTGCTAACAGCCTTTTATATGTTCCGTTTATTGTTTATCACCTTTACGGGAAAATTCAGGGGCACACATGAGCAGGAACATCATTTGCATGAAAGCCCTGCGGCAATGACGATTCCATTGATTATTCTTGCTGTGCTTTCAATCATTGGAGGTTTTGTAGGCATACCAGAAGTGTTTATGCACGGTGGCGATAAACTGGGCGAATTTTTATCTCCTGTTATTGCAACTCATGCACCAGAACATCCTGTTTCTCATTCCACAGAATATATGCTGATGGGTTTATCAACAGGGTTGGTGCTTATCATGATACTATTTGCCTGGTTTAAATTCAGAAACTATCAGCGAACAGAAGCAACAGGTTTTGGCAAAGTGCTGGAGAATAAATGGTATGTGGATGAGTTGTATGATAAAGCGATAGTAAATCCGTTGAATAAATTTGGAGGCTTTCTGAAAACAGTGATTGATAAATCACTTATTGATGGTTTGGTGAATGGAGCAGGAAGGCTTGTTAATTATAGCAGCCGTCAACTTCGGTTGCTGCAAAGCGGACAAGTAGGTAATTATGTATTGCTGATGGTAGTAAGTATGGTGTTGATTTTTGTAGTTCAATTCTTTCTTCGCAAATGATAAATTATGGGAAAGAACGAAAATAATAATTTAAGAAATTTAAATTCTCCGCCACGGCGGAATAGGGGCATATGATTCCTGTTTTACTGATATTAATTCCTTTACTGACCGGACTGGCTGCTTTCTTTTTTAAGAATGATAAAAATGTGCGGTTGTGGAGCCTTGGCGTTTCACTATTTACACTTGGCGTTTCTATCATGGGTTTATCATTGAAAGATGGTGCCGGGCCACTTGCATTCCATGGCGAATGGATGCAGACGCTGGGCAGCAGTTTCTCTGTAAAATTGGATGGAATGGGGCAATTGCTTTGTCTGTTAAATGCCATTGCTTACCCGTTAGTGATCCTTGCAACCTGGAACAGTTCGTATAAAAAAGCCAATAACTTTTTTGCCCTGATGCTATTGGCGCAGGCAGGTATGATGGGTGTGTTTCTTGCCACAGATGCATTGCTGTTTTATTTCTTGTGGGAGCTGGCATTGATACCGATGTACTTCTTGTGTTCACAATGGGGCGGAGAAAAAAGAATTGCAGTTACTTTCAAATTCTTTATTTACACCTTTATTGGTTCTTTATTAATGCTGATAGGTATCTTGTATATCTATTCACACACACCAGATCATTCTTTTTCTATCGAATCTTTTTACAACGCAGTATTATCCCGTAAGGAACAGCATACTGTTTTCTGGCTCATATTTATTGCATTTGCCATTAAGATGCCCATCTTTCCCCTTCATACCTGGCAGCCCGATACCTATGAACAATCGCCAACCGCCACCACCATGATATTAAGTGGGGTGATGGTAAAAATGGGTTTATTTGGTATGCTACGCTGGTTATTCCCGGTAGTTCCATTTGCTTCCTTTCAATGGGGCGACTTTATTACATCAGCTGCGTTGATCGGGGTTATTTATGCATCATTGATTGCCATTAAACAAAATGATTTAAAGCGGTTAATAGCTTATTCATCTATTGCCCACATAGGATTGATGTGTGCCGCCGCCTTTACACAAAATATATCCGGGCTTCAGGGGTTGATGATACAAATGTTTAATCATGGTATCAATATTATCGGCTTGTGGATAGTAGTTGAGTTGATAGAAAGACAATTTGGTACCAGGAAAATATCCGAATTAGGCGGCCTTGCGCAAAAAGCACCTGTGTTGGCGGTTTTATTAGTAATTGTGGCATTGGCAAATATCGCTTTGCCATTGACCAACGCTTTCCCCGGTGAGTTTTTGATGTTCAACGGCATATTCAGTTCGAAAACAAATTATTATCTGTGGTTTACAATCATGGCCGGAATGGGAATTGTTTTAGGTGCCGTTTATACATTGAATATGATTCGAAAAGTATTTTATGGTACTACAAATGAATTGACCAATACTGCAATGGATATAAAATGGAATGAAAAACTGGCCTTGGGTATTATTGTTGCAATCATTTTTTTGTTCGGTATTTATCCACAGTTTCTGCTCAATAGTACTGTAGCCGTTACAGACACAATTATTGATAAGTTTGAAATGTTAAACAATACTTTGCCAAAGCAATAAGAAGGTATTAATATGAACGCATTATTATTATCGGCCATACTGGGAGTAGTTATGATGTTCAGCGGGATATTGCTGAAATCAAAAGCAGCTGTAAGGAACCTTGCTATCGCCGGGCTGTGTGTATTACTGCTTGCCAACATACTGGAGATGTGTGGCACCATTTTTTTCAACATTGATACAAAAGGAATGATTGTCTTTGACAATTTTTCTTTGCTGTTTAATAGTATTGCTTTTGTTTCAACGTTGCTTTACTTGCTGCTATCAGCAAGAGATATGGAAAAGGTAGGTGTTAATTACGCTGAGTATTTTGCCCTTATCTTTTTTATTCTTTGTGGTATCACCCTTACTTCTTCTTTTAAATCGTTGCTGATACTTTTCCTCGGTATTGAAATCATTTCTATACCACTTTACATTTTAACTGGCAGCGATAAGAAAAATTTAAAAAGCAATGAGGCATCGTTGAAGTATTTCCTGCTGGGTGCTTTTTCCACTGGTCTTATGCTGATGGGGATTGCATTTATATATGGGGCCATGGGAACTTTTAGTACTGTCAGTATCGGGGCTTTTACAGCATCCAAACCTTCGGCATTGCTGATAGCAGGAATGTTATTATTGCTTTTCTCCATGTCTTTTAAAGCTTCAGTTGCGCCATTCCATTTTTGGACGCCGGATGTTTATGACGGTGCGCCAACTGTCTTTACATCTTTTATGGCTACCATTGTAAAGGCAGCAGTGTTTATTGCTTTTATACGATTGTTTGATGATGCCTTTGGATTTCAGCAAAAGCAATGGCAATTGTTTATAGCCATCCTTACCGTAGCCACCCTATTTATCGGAAATATTACCGCAGTTTTCCAACAGAGTGTAAAAAGGATGCTTGCTTATTCCAGTATTGCTCAGGCTGGTTTTATGATGCTTTCCTTATATGCTATGAATGCGGATGCTAAAGAAGGCCTGTTATTATATACTGCTGCTTATAGTTTTGCAACCATCGGCATATTTGCGGTGCTGATAAAAATGAAGGACTATACTTTTGATGGGTTCAACGGCTTTGCAAAGCATCAACCACTGTTGGCCGCTACTACCACGATATTTCTTTTGTCACTGGCAGGCATACCACTTACTGCAGGGTTTCTTTCCAAATTTTATATGTTGAAAGCCGTAATGGCGGAAGATAAAAATCTCTGGCTCGTTATTTTTGCTGTATTGATGGCAGCAGTAAGTGTCTATTATTATTTCCGTGTTATCCAGGCCATGTATTTTAAAGAAGGAGATGCACAGCCAATGGAAGTAACTCCTGCTTTTAAATGGACATTAGTAGTGTTAGCTGCATTGGTGATACTGCTTGGTATCTTCCCTGATCTTCTGCTTATCTGGTTTTATTTCTAATATAGTCTGACAGATTTATAAGTCTGACCGTCCCGGTCTGACTTATAATTAATTGCTACAGCATTGCGTAGCATATCGTCATAACTGTATCTTTGAATATAAGTCAGACCAGGGTTGTCAGACTTATTTACAACATGAATTTTCGTGACATCTTTTCGCTGGCTTTCCGCACTGTTCGCAGTAATAAACTTCGAACAGGTCTTACTGTTGCCATCATCGCATTTGGCATCATGGCGTTGATCGGTATTATCACTGCTATCAAAGCCATGAATCAGAAATTCACCGAAAGCTTTTCCACCATGGGAGCCAATGCTTTTACCATCCGCTACAAAGAAAGAAACATCAATTTTGGAGGGAACAATAAAAAAGATATTACCGTATCTAAAAAAGGGGACAAAAAGGAAAAAAATTCAAGCCTCGGAAAGTTGGTTACCAAAGACGAAGCGGAAATATTTGCAGGCCGGTTTTCCTTTCCGGCCATAAAAAGCCTTTCTATTTTTGGTGGAAGAAATAATATTGCATCCTTCAATAACCGGAAAACAAACCCTAATATATTTTTATTTGGAGGAGACGAAAACTATTTATTACTGAATGGGTTCACCATTCAGTATGGCCGTAATCTTGCCCACAATGATGTTCGTTCGGGCAGCAATGTTTGTTTATTGGGTTATGATGTTGCCAAACGATTATTTAAAGAAGGGGCGGAAAGAGCAATCAATGCAGTTGTACGTATTAATAATATCCCCTATCGGGTGCTGGCAGTAATGAAAAGCAGGGGCTCCAGTTTTGGGTTCAGCAGGGATAATGTTATTATCACTACCTATTCAAATGTGGTCAGAAATTTTCCCGCAGGCTATTCATTTGTAGTAGGCATAATGACTCCTGATCTGCAAAAGGTACAAGCGGCTATGGGAGAAGCAGAAGGTGTTTTCAGAAGTATCCGCAAATTAAATAGCACCGAGGAAAATAATTTTGTACTGGATCGCAGCGATAGCATTGCTGAAAAAGCCATGAACAGTTTGCGGTTTCTTACCGTTTCTGCTACCATTATCGGATTAATTACATTGATAGGAGCAGCCATTGGATTGATGAATATTATGTTGGTATCTGTGTCTGAACGGACAAGGGAAGTGGGGCTTGTAAAAGCAATCGGGGGCAAAAGCAAAATGGTGAGCCGCCAGTTTTTACTGGAAGCCATCATCATCAGTGTGCTGGGAGCTCTGTTTGGAATATTGCTGGGCATCGCGGTGGGAAACCTTTTTTCAATAATATTGGATACAGGGTTTGTCGTTCCCTGGAACTGGGTTGTTTACGGTATTATTATTTGTACGATAGTAGGATTGCTGGCGGGTTTATATCCTGCCCTCAAAGCCGGGAAACTCAATCCCATTGAGGCTTTACGTTATGAATAAGCTTCTTTCATAATAGGGTGCAAACGTTTGTTGTAACCCCGATATAAAATTCCTTTCAAATTATTTTTCAAGCTCTTGCTCAATATCAAAAAATCCTTAACTTGAAGCCCCTACCTTAAAAAATTGAGGGTTAGGGCTTTTTTACTAAACTTTTTTCTTAGCATTGTACCTCAGAAAGTAAGTGTTCTGATTTATCATTTAAAAAACTAAAAAATTAAGATTATGGCAGAGACTAAACCAACTGCAACAGTTAAGGCTACATCGGTTCAGCCAAAGAAGAGCAGTAATGCAATTTCCTGGATTGCACCCGTCGTATGTATTATTGCCGCCTATTTGATCTGGCGTTTCATTTTAGGTGCCGCCGATGGATTTGAAAATCCTGATAAGAAAGGTGGATTTTGGCCAGAACACAAAGATCCAAAAGATGCACTTCATAGGATTTATGAAGGAGGTATCATTATCCCTCTGCTGATTGGAATGTTGTTGATGGTGATAGTTTTCTCTATTGAGAGATACCTGACCATCCGCAAAGCATTGGGCAATGGTTCAATCTCTGATTTTGTACGCAAAGTGCAGTATCATCTTGCTAACCGCAATGTAGATGCAGCATTGTCTGAGTGTGATAAACAAAGAGGTTCTGTAGGTAATGTAATGAAAGCTGGTCTGCGTCGTTACAAAGAAATGATTAACGAAGGCAATATGGCTACTGAACAGAAAGTAATCTCCATTCAAAAAGAAGTGGAAGAAGCTACAGCACTGGAACTCCCGATGTTGCAGAAAAACCTGGTGTTCCTTTCTACTATTACTTCAGTAGGTACATTGGTTGCCCTTTTGGGTACGGTAATCGGTATGATCAAATCATTCTCTGCTCTAGGTAAAGAGGGTGGTGCTGGTGCTGCGGCCGAACTGGCCATTGGTATTTCTGAAGCCTTGTATAATACGGCTTTGGGTATTGGTACATCTGCTCTGGCATTGATTATGTATAATGTATTCACTACCAAGATTGACTCAATAACTTACGGCATTGATGAATCAGGTTTTACCCTGACTCAGAGTTTTGCTTCTCTGTACAAATAATCCTGAAAAAAACAGGATTTCTGTATGGAAATTTGAAACCAATTCATCTCAATTCTAAATCATTGTAAACATGCCTAGTGTTAAGTTACCAAGGAAGAGTACAGATACCGACATGACACCGTTCGTGGATGTCGCCTTTCTGATTCTGTCCTTTTTCATGCTGGCTACCAAGTTCAAACCACCAGAGCCGGTAGAAATTACCACTCCAGGTTCAGTAAACTCACAAAAGCTACCTGAGAATAATGCTGTAATGATAATTGTTGATTCTTCTAACCGTGTCTTTTTTTCCGTTTTATCTGAGAAAGACAAGTCCAAATTTGATGCAATTATCCAGGATGTTAATAGCAGCCAGAGTCTTGGCTTATCTAATGCTGAAATGGCCAATTACAGGCAAACATTCGCCGTAGGAGTGCCTTTTGGAAATTTAAAGCAGCTTCTGGGTTTGGATACCAAGTCACAGGAAGTCCTTAAAGTTCCCGGCATACCGGTATTGGATTCCGCCAATAACCAATTATTCTGGTGGGTAGCCGCAGCCAAAAAAGCCTTTGCCGGAGAAAAACTGAACTATCTTATAAAAGGAGATGCTAAATCAAAGTATCCAACTTTTGAAGCTGTTATTAGTGCCTTAAAACGTAATGATGAGTTTAAATATAATCTCGTTACAGCGTTGGATGATGTGCCAAACAATTCAGAATTGGATTTGTATAACAGGAAAAATCTGAAATAGTAATATTATTTAATTTTTAAACCCATTTATTATGTCAAGCATTGATACCGGCGGTGGCGATAGTGTCCACAAAAAAGGACCGGGGGTAAAAAAAGCCAAAAAGCTTTCTACCCGGGTAGATATGACACCGATGGTGGATTTGGGTTTTCTGCTGATTACCTTTTTCATCTTTACCACTACCATGACAACACCTACTACACTTGACCTCAATATGCCGAAGGATATAAAAGACCTTAAGGATCAGACAGAGGCAAAAGAATCAGGTGTACTTAGTATTATGTTGGGCAAAGCCGATCAGGTATATTATTATGAAGGAAAACTGGTTGTAGATGCCACCGGCAATAATTTTAAGTCCACTACTTTCAAGGGTATCCGTGATATGATCATCAAAAAGAAGAAAGAAGTAATGAGTCGCCATGTACATGACGAAACCTGTGCGAAAACACAGGAAAGGGCAAAGGCAAAAGGCGATCCTGATTGGGAAAAAGCTTGTGATGACCGGGATTTTATTGTGATCATCAAGCCTGCTGCTGATGCCACTTATAAAAACACGGTGGACATCCTTGATGAAATGACTATCAATCAGGTCCGGACATATGCGATGGTGAAAATCTTGCCCGATGAAGTGGCATTAATCAAAAAGACCGAAGAGACAGCAGGTATAAAATAAGCCGCTGGTTCTTATGAAATAATGAAGAACCGGCATCTAATTAAAAACGTTAAGTATGGAAGCAAATAAAATTTTATCAGCCGATATTCTTGACCTGATCTTCGAAGACAGGAATAAAGAATATGGGGCTTATAATCTCAGGAAAACATATAATAAGAGAATTACCCGTGCCCTGATTATTACCGCTTCTGTTGCTGCTTTGGCTATTGGAGGCTCTTTACTTGCCAGCAATCTGAAAGGTAAGGACAACAAGAAAGTGAAAATTCAGGAAATGACCCTGACAGAAGTGAAACAGGAGGAAAAGAAAGTAATACCTCCACCTCCACCTCCACCGCCAAAAGTGGAGCCGCCAAAAGTGGAAATGAAACAGTTTACTCCGCCAATCATCAAAAAAGATGAGGAAGTAGAAAAACCACCTCCACCACAGGAAGAATTAAAGGACGCCAAAATTGATGTGGTAAACCAGGAAGGTATTAAGGATGAAAATATCGCTACTCCTGTAGTAATTGACGAAGGAAAACAAATTGTAGAAGAAAAACCTGTAGAAGACGAGAACAAAATATTTGACAAAGTAGAAATCGAAGCTAAGTTTCCCGGAGGTGATGCCAAATGGCGGCAATATCTGGAAAGAAACTGTAATGCCCAGGTAGCTACTGATGCCGGCGCACCAGAAGGTACTTACACCACAGTCGTTCAGTTTGTAGTGGACAAAGAAGGAAATATCAGTGATGTAAAGGCAATGACCAATCATGGTTATGGTATGGAAGAAGAAGCTGTACGGACAATCAGGAAAGGTCCGAACTGGACACCTGCCGTACAAAATGGCCGCCAGGTAAAAGCTTACCGTAAGCAACCAATTACCTTCCAGGTAACAGGGGAATAAAAAAACAACATTGTCAAACAAAAATCCCTTCTTGCCTTTGGCTGGAGGGGATTTTTGTTTTTATATGTTCCTCAATCAAATCTACTTTTGCCAGCATGATGAATAAGCTATCAGGCTGGGATGATACGATTGTAGCACTGGCTACTCCACCGGGAGTGGGAGCTATCGGTGTAATCCGGCTGAGTGGTACTAATGCCATTGCTATCGCTAATGAATTATTTCCTGCGAAAAATTTATTAACGCAGGCATCTCATACCTTACACGTTGGTCTTTTAAAACACGAAGAAAATATTTTAGATGAGGTTGTCATTTCTCTTTTTAAAAATCCGAAATCTTACACCGGGGAAGATGTGATAGAAATTAGCTGTCATGGTTCGCCTTATGTGCAACAGCAGGTAATAGATGCTTGTGTAAAAAAAGGAGCAAGGCTTGCCAAGCCTGGTGAATTTACCCAACGGGCATTCCTGAATGGCAAATTGGATCTTGCCCAGGCCGAAGCTGTAGCAGATCTCATAGCTTCCAATACAGCAGCTTCGCAGAAAGCAGCCTTACATACGATAAAGGGCGGATTTTCAGAAAATCTTTCAGCATTACGGGAAAGGATGATTCGCTTTTCGGCATTAATAGAACTGGAACTGGATTTTTCGCAGGAGGATGTAGAGTTTGCCGACCGTAAACAATTTTATGAACTGATTGATGAACTAACTGTATCAACAACCC
>Ga0163150_10000591_pt1 | contig 66955 bp, 44 predicted proteins | sample OliLakLV19P2IB_FD_148628 | JGI IMG/M metagenome (GOLD analysis project Ga0163150, IMG submission 148628) | Freshwater microbial mat bacterial communities from Lake Vanda, McMurdo Dry Valleys, Antarctica - Oligotrophic Lake LV.19.P2.IB | ecosystem: Environmental > Aquatic > Freshwater > Lake >...
AAATCCATATGATTCACGGACCGCTCGAATGTCGTCGACATGACGATTTCTCGGGCGTTGACAACCGCAAGCATCAAAAACCTCGGGAAAATCGCAGATAGCAGTAGCAGCTTGAAAGGGCTGGGGCAAGCCCTGACCTACGAACTGGCGGTAAAAACCGCATGGTTTTGCGGACGATTTCGCGCGTTTATGCTTGACCAACCTGCTTGCCGCACGGCTAAATCGGGGCGGTTCGCGCTCGCGCAATAAAAAACCCTCCGTAGGCGGGGCAGGTACCTACGAAGGGTGATGTGAGGGGTTGCCCCCCCACGCACGTGTATTCTGGCAACAAGTTCCGCATCTGCAATACCCCTATCGGGGGCCAATGCCATATCATTTAGAAACGCTAGAATGCACGCGCGCATGATAGACGACATTTCCGATAATATAAGTGAATCACCAGCAATGATTTACGTCTTGGCGACGCGCACGCATGAGGCAATCTCCCAAGCCATGCCTTGGGCGAAAAAATATCTCCGCAGGCGCATTTTTTCTGAAACCTTGCTCGCGAGGGCTCGTTTTTGCTTTGCGAATGCACGAGTACAATGCCGCAGGATTGCTCATTACTCAACGGCTGCTAGCCAGTCCTAGATCCTCGCGAGAGTGCCCTCAACCATGCCGCTCGATCTGACCGAGACTCTCAGCGATTTGGTCTCGCTGCCCAGCGTCAATCCGATGGGAAGGCCGGTCTCTGGCCCCGAGTTCCTCGAGTACCGCGTGACCGAGTACCTCGAGCGCTTCTTTGATCGGCTCGGTTTGCCCTGGCAGCGGCAGACGGTCGAACCCCAGCGAGATAATATTGTCGCACGGTTCGACGGCGACGTACCGGCCACGGAGGGCGGACGTCTGGTGCTTTTGGAAGCGCACCAGGACACCGTTCCGGTCGATGGCATGACGATTCCGCCCTGGACGCCAGAGGTCCGCGACGGACGTATTTTCGGTCGCGGCTCGTGCGACATCAAGGGGGGCATGACGGCCATGCTCGTTGCGCTCGCACGACTCGTAGAAGAGCGGCCCAGCGGTCGACCCACGATCATCATGGCGTGCAGCGTCAACGAAGAGCACGGCTATAGCGGCATCCAAGCGCTTACGCGTTTGTGGAGTGAGCCGGGTAAGTCGATCTTTCCGCGCGCGCCCGACGTGGCCGTCGTGGCGGAACCCACCAGCCTGCAAGTCGTCGTCGCACACAAGGGCGCCCTGCGCTGGCGTTGCCACACACATGGCCGAGCGGCCCACAGTTCGCAACCGCATCTCGGCGACAACGCCGTGTACAAGATGGGCGCCGTACTCGCCGCCATGCAAGCCTACGCCCGAGAGTTCGCGCCGCGCGTGGCTGCGCATCGCTTGTGCGGGCAAGCCACGTTGAGCGTAGGCATGATTCACGGTGGTATTAGCGTGAACACGGTGCCCGACCGCTGCACGATCGAAATCGACCGCCGCGTACTGCCGGGCGAACAGTCGCTCGCGGTCTATCGAGAAGTGATCGATTATGTCAACGCCTGCCCGGGGGTGCCCGCCGACATCGAGCACGAAAAACCCTATATCATGGGCGTTCCGCTGAGCGACGAACACAACGGCCCGCTGGCCGAACAGCTTGCGACCGTGGGTCGAAGCGTGATCGACAAGTGCCAGATCGTCGGCGTCCCTTACGGAACCAACGCCGCGACGATCGCGGCGTCGGGCGTGCCCGCGGTCGTCTTTGGGCCGGGCTCGATCGACCAGGCGCACACGGCCGATGAGTGGCTGTCGCTCGCCGAGCTAACGCGGGCGAGCGAAATCTTATATCGCTTCGCCCGCGGCGGATGAGACGGTGCCCGATGGTGCCTGGAACCGTTGCTGCCTCGAAGGCAACCATTAAAATCACGCGCCGACAGCAAGGGTTCCTGACACCCTTGGCAGCACCTACCTAGCAAGCGCCACGAAGGGCACGATTCCAAGCCGCGTCAGAAGGTGTCAGGAACCGTTGACCCTTTCGTCAATTGCAATGGACCCCGGTGCGTGATCAACGGTTCCAGACACCCTTGCGCCGCGAGGCGGCGGCTTTAGAACGTATCCAGAATGAAGTGGTGGCCCCAGTGATACTTGCGGGCCTCGGGTACTCGTTTGTGCCACTTCTTGTTGTAGACGGGGATCCGCATTTCTTGCGGATAGCGATAGTACAGGCTCTCAGCGCTCTTGTAGTAGTCGGCGCCGTAGAAGTTTTGCGGATACCACACGTACGGATAGTGGTAGAACCGCTCCCAGTCCTGCGTGTTGTAGCTGTAGCCCCATTGACGTCCAAAGGCCTGTTGTGCCTGGGCCTGGTTGGCTGGCGTCACGGCCCATAGCCCCAGCGCAAAAAACAGTGCCAGCATCGTCCGGCGAAACATAATTCGTCCCCCAATTAGCCGCGGCGTGATACGGGAATGGCAAGCGTTGGGCAGAGTCGTCTCGGCAGCATGACGAGCCCCGCCCAGTGGGTCTGCAACTACCCATCGGCAACCGCTACATGCCGCATTGAGGGAATATCCGTCACAGCCGGCATAGGCGTTACGAGCCGTCGCGACGCGCACGATGGCGCAAAGTTTGACGGCAAAAAGGGGCTGTGCTAGCGCTCAGAAGCGCCTACTTTACGGGACACCAATTGAACGCGGACGGCGCAGTCCGCTCATGAGTGCCTGGGGTCGAACGAATCACGTACTCGCGATGAGTGAGCCCCCAGCCGCCGCTATGTCTGGGGGCTCGCTGCCCTCGACTCCAGGCACCCGGCGACCCGTCAACCGAGATTGCCGGACCCGATGAATCGGGTCACTACGAGCGCTATTTCATTACCGCACGGTCGCTGCCGAATCTTGCGGCATGCGGCCTTCGGCCAGCTCGCGGTCCCACTGATCCATCAGGGGCCAGTCGACCGCGCAGGTGCCGAAGTCGGCCATGTGCAGGTAGCTTTCCAACCGCGCGATCGTCGCGTCGAGCACGGCGTTGTCCTTGCGAAAAATCGGCCCGTGGCTGGGCAACAACCATTGCACGTCGCTCGCACGAATCCGCCGTAGCGACTTGATGAAGGCCACGATATCGCTGCCGTGGTGCGCGTCGATCGCCCCCACGCAGCCATCGCGATAGATGTTGTCGCCGCTCAGCAAAAGATCGCCCAGGCGGAAGGAAAGCTGACTGTCGGTGTGGCCCGGCGTATGCCAGACTTCGAGCTTCAGTCCGCCGACCCGAATTGTGTCTCCCTCGTCCACCAGCGCGTCGAGCTTGACCGGCGGCATTTCCAGGTGAATGTTCTGGGCGTCGATCTTGGCGAAGGTCTTGATCGGGTCGCCGGTGGCCAGCGGTTCGGCCGCCAGCGGATGGCCCGTGACGGTCGTCTTGAGGATCTGCCTGAGCTTGGCCAGCCCCTGGATGTGGTCCACGTCGGCGTGCGTGGCGACGATGGTCTTGCAATTAGAAAGTGGGAAGTCGAGCTGCCGAATCAGCTCGACGATCTCGTCGACCGATTCCTCGTAGCCAATATCAATCAGGGCCCACTCTGCCGCGTCGTACACCAGGTACACGTTGCAGCCCAGCCGTTGACCCGCCTGGTGGTTAATCTCGATGACGTGGGGGAAGATCGGCTTGCGTTGTAGCATCAGGGGACCTTATAGCTGGCGATGGCGCGAACAGGGTGCGCCGGCTTGCATGTATTCTTCGATGCCCAGATTCTAAGGGGCACTGCCCGAGGCGACAAGAACCGGGATCGTGAGTCATCGCGGAGAAGCCAAGGGTCTTCCCACAGATGCCGTGAAATCAGGGTGACACATTGGAACTTCAGTCCCTTTCCGATATCTCGGTCCTGGGCTAAAATCCGCACGGCTTGGCCCACTGAACCTGCCTACCCCTCGCGAACTTGGCGCCCTTAAGAGTTGTCCCATCCACCATGGAAAAGCGCATTTACAGTTTTTCTCCCGGCCCGGCCGTCCTCCCGTTGTCGGTTCTCGAAGAGGCCCAGCGCGATTTGCTTTCGTTGCCTGGCGTGGGCGTTTCGGCCCTCGAGATTGGCCACCGCACCAAGTGGTTCGAGGGCGTGCTCGAGAAGACCGAGGCGAACCTGCGGCGGCTGCTTGCCGTGCCGGATAATTATCGCGTGCTCTTCATGCAGGGCGGCTCGCGTTTGCAATTCTCGATGGTTCCGATGAACCTGATGACCGACGCCCAGCGCACGGCCGACTACCTCGTCACCGGCTCGTGGAGCCAGATGGCTGTCGAAGAAGCTCGCCGCGAGGGCACGGCCCGCATCGCCTACTCGGGCAAGGCCACGAACTTCGATCGCTTGCCGACGGCCGCGGAGTTGAAGATTGACCCCCAGAGCGCCTACGCGTACTACACGTCGAACGAGACGATCCAGGGCGTGCAGTTCCCCGAAGAGCCCGCCACGGGCGACGTGCCGCTGGTGTGCGACGCTTCGAGCGACTTTCTCTGCCGCCCGCTCAACATGCCCCGCTATGGCTTGCTTTATGCTTGCGCGCAAAAGAACGCGGGGCCGGCGGGCGTGACGATCGTCATCATTCGCGATGACCTGCTGGCCCGCAGCAGCGACAAACTGCACACGATGCTCAGCTACCGGCAGTACGCCGATCAAAAATCGCTCTTGAACACGCCGCCCGTGTTTGCCGTGTACCTGGTGATGCTCGTCACCAAGTGGCTGCTGGATGAAGTCGGCGGCCTGGCGAAGATGCACGAGCTGAATCGCCGCAAGGCCAAGCTCCTGTACGACGAAATCGACACGAGCGGCGGCTTCTATGTCGGTCACGCGCAGCCCGCGTCGCGCTCGATCATGAACGTTTGCTTCCGCTTGCCGAATGCCGAAGCCGAAGATAAGTTTGTCGCCGAGGCCAAAGCCCGCGACCTTTGCGACCTCAAGGGCCACCGTTCGGTGGGCGGCATGCGAGCCTCGATCTACAACGCCATGCCCCTGGCAGGCGTCGAGGCATTGGTCCAGTTCATGCGAGAATTCCGAAAGAAGTCGACGTAAGAACGCGAAGCGCGGTGTCTGGAACCGTTGGCTGAAACAAGGTTCGCCAATTGTTCACGCACAGACAGCCAAGGGTTCCTGACACCTTCTAGCGCTCACCTCCTAGCGCTGCCGACATGCGTGGGACTTCTGTCCGCACGTCGTCTAAAGTCGTGAGACGTTCGGCTTGCAAACCCCATGTCCTGAAATTTCGCGACGGCGTCCCACCCGTGTCTCCGTGTCTCCGTGCCTCCGCGGTCCATTCTTGCTATCGCTCATTTCCCCTTCAAGAAATCCGGCAGCTCGTCGCCACTGGGACCGTAGCTCGAAGGGACTTTGGCGCCGACCATCCGCAGGTACACGCCCAATTGCCCACGGTGGTGATACCAATGGTTCAGCAGAATGCTCCGCAGCAGCGCCACGCGCGGCAGCGAGAGCAGCTCCTTGCCGTCCTTGGTCATCGTCCAAGTAGCGTGCATGCGGGCGTCGTCGAACGTGGGCAATGTCTCGCGCACCGCCGCGATGCTCTTGTCCAACGCTTGCACGATCTCGGCCGTGCTGGTGGGTTGGGGGTTGGACCGGCCGAAATCGGGGGCGGGCATCACGTCTTGCCGCGCAAATTGCATGATCCCCGCCGGCAAGGTGGCGATGTGCAGCGCGAGCTGACCGGCCGTCATCGATTTCTCGTGGGGCTTCCACGTCAACTTGTCCGCGGGCAACTGATCGAGAAATTTCCGCGTGGTGTTCGATTCCTGCTCGAATTCCGCGAGCAATGCTTCTGCGATCGCCATGACTGTTGTCTCCTACTGACGGCAAAGTTACCCAAAAATCGAAATCAATGTTCGCTGCTGACGACTAAGAGCCGCGAACTCAAACCTCCGTTGGCAGCACCAGTCGTCGTCATCGTGTGCGTCCGAGGCGTTAAGCTGAAGGGTTCATCACTACCGTCATTCCCGCGCAGGCGGGAATCCAGTACACCGCAAGACGGCCCCGCACCACAAAATTGACAACCGCCGCGCGCAAGTCACTTTCGCCACCACCCTGCCGCGAGTCCCTGGATTCCCGCCTGCGCGGGAATGACGTCCGAGCAGTAAAGTTGGAGGTTCTAAAAAAGCGGCGGGCGGCCCAGCTTGCGGCGAACCACGGCCCATTGCCCAGCATGCATCAGCCAGTGTGCCGCGATGAACAGCACCGCTTCTCCGGTTGTCTTGACCACCGGCGGAACGCGATCGACCGGGCGATCGAAATCGGTTGGCGACCAACCCTCGACAATCCGCAACGTGTTGGCCCGCACGTCGCGGCCGATCCGCAAGTAATCTTCCTTGCCGAGGAAGTCGGCGGGCGAATCGCTGGCGGCCGTGTTTTTCTTGTGTCGCTCGGCGAAGCCCGCCGGCAGCTCATCCATCCTGCCCGGGGCGACCTTATCGCCGATGTACCGTTCCGCGGCAATCACGTGGCCTAGTTGCCAGGCGATGTGATTTGCACCCGGCGTGGGCCGCACCAACAGCTCTTCGTCCGTGAGGTCTCCCAGATACTGGTCGACGAGCATGTCGGCGCTGGCGAAATTCAGCGCGATGGCTTGTTTGATGTCCATGGCGATCTCCCGGTCTCGATCAGCTTTGGATTTGCAACCCGATGTAATCCTTCACGTGCTCGAGGGTCCGCGGAATGACGGACTCATCCTGCGACGCCTTGGCGAGAATGAACGAACCCTGGATCGTCGCCATCCAGAGCCGGGCAAGCGAGGCGGTATCGGGCTTCTTGATTCGCTTCCCGCACGCGTCATCGAGCAAGGCCTTGAAACGCTCTTCCACGCCGGCGAAACACGCATGGGCCGCATCGCGCAGCGCTGGGTGTGTCTGCGAAACCTCTTGCACGGTCGTCCCCACCAGGCACGACTTGAGCAACAGGGCGTTCGAGAACAGCCCGATGTAGTAATTCATGCAGGCCAGCACCCGCTTCCGCGGATCCTTGACGGCCTGAAACGGCGCGGCCTCGTCCCGGGCGACGGCCTGGCGATCCCACCGCGCGAGGCACGCTTCGGCCAAGGCTTCCTTGGTGGCGAAGTGATGAAAAAAAGCCCCCTTGGTTACGCCGGCCCGCGAGCAGATCTCATCCACCGTGGTGGCCACGTAGCCATCGCGCCGGAACAGCTCGGTGCCCGCCGCGAGAAGCTTTTCAGACGCCTTCTCGGCCGAGGGTGCGGCGAGGGGCGCGGAGGTTTTCCTCGACGTCGACTTTCGCGGCGGTCTTGGCACAGCCGCTTTACTCTTCTTGGCGTTCACGACGCCAACATACCGACTAGTTGGTATGTTGGCAAGGGACGAATTCGCGGCGCCAGCCCGAGCGGGTGCAAGTCGTGCTTTGCGCCTACCGCCTTCAGATGACGGACCGAGCACGTGAGCGATGGCATTTGGGGGGCCCCCTAGTGCTGTGTCACACCTTCGTTTGCGGGTAGCGGAACTCGTGAGAGTTCCGTAATACCCTGATTCTGTCGCGAATATCAGAAGTCTCACGACTTCTGCTACCCAAAACCTGAGCATTGACGCTGCACTAGTAACCGGTGGTCTCGCTGCGCTTCGACCACCGGCCAATGGCTGTGACCCCTGTCGGGGTCGGAAGGAATGCTTAGCCCGCCAGGCACACCGAAGTCGCTTTGGCACCTTGCCTCGGCAGGATTTGCCGTTGTAGGAGGCGACTTTCCCTGCCGATTCTGGTAGAAAGTGCCACACCCCTTCGCCGACCCCCCGATTCTGAGCTTCTGTGAGGCCGCTTCCTTCGACGCCAGGTGGCTGTTGCCGGCAATTTGTAACAAGGCCTGGCTGCTTGTCGCTGTGAACATGCAGGCAATCGCTCCTTTCGACGTGCAAAGGGGTACGCATGCCGCGCGGGAATTCAGCCCCAGTGTGAAAATTGAAGGTCCTCATCACCGGCGCCAGCGGCTTCATTGGGCCCCACGTGGCCGAAGCCTTGATCGCGCGCGGCGATCAGGTCACCTGCCTGGTCCGCTCCACTTCGAACGTCGCCCGACTCGAACGCTTGGGTGTGCTCATGGTCCAGGGCGATCTGACCAACCCGCGCAGTCCGCGGGCCGCCGTCGAGGGAGTCGACGCCGTATTGCACCTGGCCGGTCTGATCAAAGCCTTTAGCCTGGACGAGTTGCTATCCGTCAATGAGCAAGGCGTGCGCAACGTGGTCACGGCCTGCGCCGCCCGCGACAATCCGCCGGTGCTGGTTGTCGTCAGCTCGCTGGCAGCGGCCGGTCCGTCGCCCAATGGACACATCAGGTCGGAAGTCGACCCGCCGGCGCCGGTTTCGAATTACGGTCGCAGCAAGCGGGCCGGGGAATTAGCGGCCCAGGACTTTGCCTCACAAGTGCCGATCTCGATCGTGCGGCCTCCCATTGTTTTTGGCGAGGGGGACCCTGCCATGGCGCAGATGTTCCGGCCAATCGCGCGTTTTGGTTTGCACGTGGTGCCCGGCTCGTCCGACCGGCGATTCTCGCTGATTCACGCCGCCGACCTGGCCGAGGCGCTCGTGACGACAATTCGTACCGGGCGCAGAATTGTCCCTGCCTCCGATCCCCAAAGCGAGTCCGCCGCCGGCTACTATTTTTTCGCTGCGCCCGAGCAGCCGACGTATGCCGAACTGGGATCGCTGATTGGTACAGCGCTCAACCGGCCGCGAGTCAGGATCCTGCGCACGCCCGAGTGGGTAACTTGGGGCGCCGCGGCCGCGACTGAGTTGTTCTCGCGCGTGCGTCGCCAGCCCAGCATCTTCAATGTGGACAAGATTCGCGAAGCCACGGCAGGCTCGTGGATCTGCACGCCCAAGCGGGCCCAAGACGAATTGGGTTTCTCGGTTTCGGTGTCCCTGCCAGACCGACTCGCGCAGACGGCCGAGTGGTATCAGCGCGAGGGCTGGTTGTAGCCGGCAACTACGATAATGTCCACATCAAGGGTGGCACGCTCTGAGCGCAGCGAAGGGCGTGGTTAGCGGCGCCCCACGCCCTTCGCTGCGCTCAGAGCGTGCCACCCAGCCGCTGCGCTCAGGGACGTACCACTCACCGAATGCGCTATCGCTGCCGAATCCCGATGCCATCGACCACCTTGTCGCTGGGATGGGCAATCACGACGTCGCCGTCGGCCAGGCCGTCGAGCACTTCGGCCTCGATGCCGTTGTTGCGGCCGACCTTGATGCGGGTCAATTGTGCGCGGCCGTCGACGTCGCGAAATACGGCCCAATCGTCGCCTTGACGGAACAACGCGCTGGCCGGCACCTTCAACACGTCGTCGCGCTGCCACACGACAATCCGGGCTTCCACCCGATAGCCGTCGCCCAAGGCTTCGCGTTTGGTGGGCGGATCGACGAAGTCGGCCAGCACCCACACGCGCTGCTCCTCGACTCCCAATGCCGAAATTTTCGTAAAGCCGGCCGGTTCGATCAGCCGCACGTTGCCCAACAGGGGTTGCTCGCCGCCCCAGTGCTCGAAGCGAACCGAGGCGCCGGGCTTGACGGCCACCGAATCGCTGGAGAGCACGTCGATTTCGACTTCCAAATCGCGCGGATCGCCCAACGTAATCAGTTCGTTGCCGGGCGTCACCACGCCCGCGCTTTCCTCAATGACGCGCAACACGCGGCCGTCGATGGGCGAGCGAATCTCGAAGTTGGTTGGATCGGAACTGGCTTCGCCATCGGGCTTGGAGCGAACCAGCGCGGCTTTGGCGAGCTCGAATTCATAGTTGGCGATTTGTTCGGAAAATTGCGCGGCCTTGAACTCCTCGGTGCGGGTGCGAACGAGCATCTCGACATTTTCTTCTTCTTGTTGGGTACTGCCGCCGCGCTCGCGCAACTGCCGTACGCGACGATGGTCCGACTGGGCAAACTCGAGAGCCGTCTTGGCCCGTTCCAAGTTAGGAGCGGCCTGTCCCGCGGACGCCTCGGCTGACTTGACGCGGGCCGCGGTCTCGGCCAGGCTGCGAACGTCCAAGAGCGCGGGATCGCTGGGCTCGATCACGGCCACGACTGTCTTGCCTGCCTCGACGCGGTCGCCCGCCTTCAGCGCGATCCGCCGCAAGCGCCCCGCCAGCGGGGCCGAGACAACGTACCGCTCCTTGATGCGAGTCTTGCCTTCTTCGTCGACGGTCACTTCCATCGGGCCGCGCGCGACCGAATCGAAATCCACCGGAATGGGCTTGGGCCACAGCGCATAGACAATCGCCGCGACGACAATCACGCCGACTGCGATGGGAAGCGCTCTTTTCATCGGCCCTGCTTGGAGAATGCCACATGCCTGGGTAGCTATTCATCGTAACCGCTTCATCGTAATCACTGCCCAGGCCGAATGTCAGAGCAGGTCGACGTGCCCGGAAGTGTTGCGCCAACATACCCGGCGAGCGGGGCGGCGTCAGCCCCCCGGTCCTCTTGCGCCGCAATTCGGGTTTGTGTCGTCGAAGAAACAGCCGGCTTACGCCGGCCGCTCGCCGGGCCGTGTGTAGGGTGGCACGTCCCTGAGCGCAGCGAAGGGCGTGGTGGATCGCCAAACCACGCCCTTCGTTCCTCAGGGCGTGCCACCCTCGATTCACGGCTGTGCGACGAAGCGATAATTCAACACGCGGCTGCCACCGATCTCTTCGGCCCTGATCCACAGCGTCTCGCCGATCAGGTCCTTGGCCTGCCGCAGTTGATAGATCTTCACTTCGCGTCCGGCGGCCACGTTCATCGCGTCCCAGCGCAGTCGTCGCCGCTGCGGGGCATAGAGCTCGCAGCGAAAGCTGACCGGCGTCTCGCCGTGATTGATGAACACTTGCCGCACTTCGAGGTCGCCGTCGGCATTCTCTTGCGTCGTGGCTTCGATCTCCACGTCGCCCAAGCCCACCTGCATGAAGCGAAAGACGCTGAACTGATAGCGCTGGCCGGCCGTGATGTCGAAATCGATTCGCACCGGCTGCTTGCCCGTGCTGGCCGTGAACGGCAACGTGACTTCAAATGGCAACTCGGCTTCCTCGCCGGCGGCAAGCTTTAGCGCGAACGCGTCCTGAGTCGTCTTCCAGCCGTTGGGCAGACGCAGGCGAACCTGTCCGCTCACGCCGCCGGCGAAGAAATTCTTGACCTTCAACGTTTCCGCATGCGGCTCACCGAATACGCTGGGCAGCGTGGGCTGGCTGATGGCCAACGCCATTCGCCCCCGCGCGACCGGCACGTTCAGTCCCGTCACAAACGTGGGCAGTCGATCGACCGGCAAGACATCGTTCGGACCCTCCTTGGCCGGCTGCGTCGCGCGGCCCCAGACGTCGGTCTGCACAATCGAATCGCCCAAATACAAGACTTCCTTCGTCGGCCGTTCGTTCCAAACTACTAGCAGCGCTTCTTCGCCGCGAAAGAAAAGCAAGTTCTGGCTGCCGCCCGGCAAAACCAGGCTGCCGGCGTAGGTCGCGCCGGCGAGCGCGGCCGCGGTGGTTCGCCAGGGAAGGAACAGCTCGCCGACTGCGCCGTCGCCGTTCAACAAGCCGTGTTGGCCGTCCAAAGGGTTATCGAGGAATACCGCCGCGGCGCCGTGGACCTTGGCCGTCAGCATCCGTTCGACCAGATCGGCGACGCGCTGATCGCGCGAGTAGCCCCCCTTAGCCAACGGCACGAGCGTGACCCACTGAGGCGTGCCGCTGGCGACCGCGGCCGCAAGATACGTCGACAACTCGCTGGCCGTCATCGGCGGATCGGCCGAACGCGACAGAAACCTCCACGCGCCGCCGGGCGGAGGCGATTCGTCGAGCCAGCTCCAGGCCATGCCACACTTCACGTCGCGGCCAATGCGGTCCAGCTCCGCTTTGGCTCGCGTGAACGAAGCGATCGCGTTGGGCTCATCCGAAAGACTCGTGTCGTTGTCTGCGCCCAGTTGCCACCAGCGAACCGACAACGACATGCGGGCCATGACCGGCTCGATCGCCGGGTACCAGTACTTGGGATCGGCCGCTAAGAGAGTCGCGGCGTCAAGCGATTCTGAAACGCCCAGCTTCTTGCGTACGCTCGGCGGGGGATCCGCCAGCAGACCCACCAACCTGATCCCCTGCGACGAAAGGCGCTCGGCGAATGTAATGAGCTGCTCGACGCGATGCGGGTCGTGCTCGTTCTGCCACAGCGGGAACTTCAGCCAGCCCACGTTCGCTTGCCCAGCCAACTGCGCCAGAGCGGCCAGCGAAAGCGTCGTTTCGCCATTTGGCATCGTCCAGCCGAACTCGCCCGACGCCGTGCTGCGCGGCGCATCAATGACGGCAAAACCAAGTTCGTAGTCGAAGAGCGGCCCCTTGTACGCAGGCAGCTTGACGCGCACGCGGTAGTAGCCCGGTCCGACGATGGGCGGTTGCCAACTGGTCGCGGTGATAAGCGTCGTGCCAGGCTTTCCGCTGCCGTGGTGAGCGGCGGCATCCGTCGGCACGGTGGCAGGTGGTGCATCGACGGCGGTCAGCTCCTTCTCGGTCGTGGCGATCCGTTCGCCCTCGGCGTCTTCGATCTCCAATTCGATCTTTGTGATGCTCGGCGGCAGCCCCGTGATTTCGCACTGGATGACGACAGGTTCCTTGGCGACCAGAATGTGGTGAGGATTCGCGGTCCGCAGGATGACGCGCGGAGTCTGCAGCAGGCGCAGGCCATCGAACATGGCCGAGCCCCGCAGATCGGCCTTGGCGGTCGGCGTCAGGTGCAGCCCGATCACCGCGTAGCTTGCTCCCGCCACTCGGCAGAATTCGGGTCCGACTGGCAACTTCGTCCAATCGTGCGTGCCTCCCAACTTCCCGGAAGTGAACGTCTGCAGCACCTGCTTCTGCGCGTTTAGAAACGTAAGCGTGAGGTAGGCCCGGTCGTGCTCCAGCCCTTCGGTCTTCGCCATGCCTTCGAGGAGATATGCGTGACGCGGGTCGATGGCGATCGGCGGACTGGAAATCTCGGCCGCTCCACCGTCCAAGTCCATGCGCAGGCAATTGTCCCCCTCGGGCGATGGCTGTTTGCGGATGCCAATTCTAACGTAGTGGGGATACCCGGGTCCGCGGCGGCGCGTCCAGCCGTCGGGCCAGGCGTCGAAATCGGCGTCGGACTTCTCTTCGAAGCCGCCCTCGAAGAGAGACAGCGGCGCACCGGCATCGACGTGGGCGGTATTGGACGCTGTGGTTTTCGGCGCTGCCTCGGTGGGCGCGGCCGCCAGGGCGGATAGAATCAACAGCGTGGAGAGCAGGTTCATCGTCGTGCCGTGGGCATGCGCGAGCGATCGCCCGCAAAGTCATTGATAGCACTATCGTCCGCCTGCGCGGCAAACTCGATTTGCCGCTGCGACAATCGCTACGATCCCTCTAGGCAGCACATGCAACGCCACCAAATCGCCCTGGAACTCCGCAGCTTAAGGCTGCCGCTGCGGAAAGCCTTGCACAGGGCCGCCGAATTGGGAGTGGCCGCGGTCGAAATCGACGCCGGCGGCGAGATCAAGCCCCAGGAGCTTTCCGAGACCGGCCGCCGCCAGTTGCGCAAGACGGTCGACGATCTGGGCCTGCGCGTGGCGGCCTTGGGTTTTCGCACTCGCAGCGGATACAACGTGGCCGAGAATCTCGAACGCCGCGTGGCGGCCACTAAGGAAGCCCAGCGGCTAGCGCACGATCTGGGCGCGACGATCGTTGTCAATCATGTCGGCCGTATCCCGGACGAAAACACCGATGCCGCCTGGCAAACGCTCGTCGAGGTGCTCACCGACATTGGCGCGCACGGCGATCGCGTGGGAGCGTGGCTGGCGGCCGAGACCGGCAGTGAAAGTAGCCCCACACTCCGCCGATTGCTCGACGCGCTGCCTCCGGGCGCGCTGGCTGTCGCCCTGAATCCAGGCAATCTGATCGTCAACGGTTATTCGCTGCCTGAAGCCCTCGAGGTCCTATCATCGGCCATCCGCTACGTGTACGCGAAAGACGGCGTGCAGGATCGAGCCCAAGGCCGGGGCGTCGAGGTGCCGCTGGGCCGTGGCTCGGTCGATTTTCCGGCCTTGGCGGCGGCGCTAGAAGAACACGGCTACCGCGGCTACTTCGCCGTCCAGCGGCAGCACAGTGACGATCCGCTCACCGAAGTTTCGCAGGCCGTGCAGTATTTGCAGAATCTGTGAGCCCCATTTAAAGACAACAATATGCCGTTAGCCGCCTCGCTCGCGAGGCGCTCCGCTCGTCAAGGCTGTCAAGCACACCGTCGAAATCGTTGCAACACGAGCCGCATCGTCGAAACGCCACGCGAGCGTGGCGGCTAACTTCCCGTTGACAACTCACAACCACAAAGGACTCGTAAAATGATAGTCAATCGCCGAAGTTTGATGTCGGTTATTGTTGCATCAATGCTTGCGTCCGCCGCCATTGCGCAACAGACCAATGCTCCCGACGTAACACCAGGTAAGCCCGCAACGAGTCCCGCGCCAGTCACGAAACCCGACCGCGCGGCGCCTGATCGTGCGGCGTTGGAGAAGCAATTCGAGGAAACGCTCTCGGGGGCGACGCTCGAAGGCACGTTCACCACCACCGGCAAAGAAGACAAGGGGCTCACCCGCGAGAAGTACACGCTGGGCAAGGTCAAGAAACTGAAGGACGACACGTGGTTGTTCGAGACCCGCATCCAGTACGGCGACCACGACGTCACGCTGCCGCTGGCGCTGCAAGTGAAGTGGGCCGATGATACGCCCGTAATCACGCTGACTGACGTGCTGGTGCCCGGCTTCGGCAAGTTCACGGCCCGCGTGTTGATTTACCGCGGCCAATACGCCGGCACCTGGAGCGGCGGCGACCACGGCGGCCACTTATTTGGGAAGGTCCTCAAAGCGGCGAAGGACGGCGAGACGACGGATGCGAGCAAGAAGTCGACGAAGAATGCGAAGTAGTCGTACTTGATGCGTCTGCGCTCAGAGCGTGCCACCCAAGTCGCGCAATCGCGCTACGCTTACCAGCGCCACTAATAGCACGGCGGCCGTCTCGATCCTGAGGATCCGCGGCCCCAGGTCGACGAGCTGCCAACCGGCCTTTTGCGCCGTGGCAACTTCTTCGTCCGTTAGGCCCCCCTCGGGACCAATGGCCAGAAACACGTCACGGGCTTGGTCTGCTTGAATCGCGTCAGTGGCGTCAAGCGGCGATCCGCCGGGATGCGCGACGATCCGCCAGGCATCGGGCGGTGGACTGTGGAGATACTCATCCCAACTCAACGCGGGCGAGATTTCCATCAGACGATTGCGGCCGCACTGCTTGGCGGCTTCGACGACCGCCCGCTCGAGTTTCGAGAGCGTGCTAGCAGCCGGCTGGGCCACGCCGCGCGATGTCTCCAGCGCCACCAGCCGAGTCACGCCCAGCTCGACGGCCTTCTCGACCAGCCACTTCTGGCGATCCCCCTTGGGCAGTGCGACTCCCAACGTCAGTTGAAATGGCAACTCGCGGTCAACATCGATGCGCTCCAGCACGGTCAGCTCGACCGCGGCGCGCCCGATCTGCGCAACTTGGGCCGAGTATTCCGCGCCGCGGCCGTCGAAGATCACCACACGATCGCCCGGCTTGCCGCGCATTACATGGGCCAAATGGTGCGCGTCTCCACCCGTCAGCGCCGCGCGGTCGCCGTGGATCGGAGTCTCGACGAAATAGCGCGGGGCCATCGTGTGGGGTCAATTTCGCGATCTAGAGAAGCCGGGCAAACTTTACCGTGGAAGTAGTCTTGGCGAGCGGCCGGTGTAAGCCGGCTGTTGGTCCCACGCTCGGCAACGACTCGGCATCAAGTTTCGTCGCCAATTCTACCGAATACGAAAGAGTTACGGAATGAACTGATTCTGTGTCGCCGCGGATCGACTGCCAAGGATAGGCCCATGTACCAGGCATATTGGGGGCTGAAAACGACTCCTTTCAGCACGGCGCTTGACGTGCGTCGGTTCTACCAGAGCCAAACCTACAACGAGGCGCTGGCCCGTTTGCAGTTTCTCGTCGACGCAGGTCGCCGCGCCGGATTGTTGCTGGGGCCGCCCGGTTGCGGCAAGTCGCTGCTGCTCGAAGTGCTGGCCGGAAAGTTGCGCCGCGTAGGCCGCCGCGTGACCAAGTTGAGTCTGCTGGGCGTCGACGTTCACGAGTTGCTCTGGACGCTGGCGACTGACTGGGGACAGAGCCCCGACACCACGAGCCCCGATACAACGATCACCGATTTCGCGCTGTGGCGCATCGTTAGCGACACTTTGGAATCGCATCGCCTTCAGCACGTCGAAACGGTGATTCTTCTGGACGACGTCGACGAGGCCACGCCCGAGGTCCTGTCGGCCATCGCGCGGCTGGCTCAATCGGAACCGACGGCCGACGCTCGCTTGACGCTTGTGCTCGCCTCGTCCACCGCCCGCGTGAAAAACCTGGGCCGGCGGCTCTTGGAGCTGGCCGATCTGCGGATCGATGTTGTGCCGTGGGATGCCGGCGAGACGGAGCGGTACATCGACCGAGCCCTCGCGCAGGCCGGCCGCACCGCGCCCGCGTTCGCCGCGGGCGCCATTGCCCGCTTGGCCGACCTGGCCGAGGGCGTGCCCAGGCACGTCAATCAATTGGCCGATCTGACGCTCTTGGCGGCCGCGGCCCAGAAGCTCGATCTGATCGACGCGCACACGGTCGAAGCGGTCTTCGACGAGCTGGCGCTGATCAACCCCGTCGGAGCGCTGTAGCCGTTCGCAGTGACCATGTCGGGGGTGGCACGCTCTGAGCGCAGCGAAGGGCGTGGGGCGCCGCTAACCACGCCCTTCGCTGCGCTCAGAGCGTGCCACCCCGCAAGGGCTACCGCACCAGCGGATACACGATCAGGCCAATCAATGCCGCCGCCAGCACGATCGCAGGCTCGGGCAGCTTCTTGTACTTCCACAGCAGTGCGACCGTTATTGCGCACAGTAGCAACTTGATCCAGTGCGGCGAAAACGTCTGATCTAAGAGCGTGCGGCGACCGAGCACGACAACCGCCCCGGCGATGGCGCCGACCGCGGCCGCGGTCACGCCGTCGACAAAGGCCACGATGGCCGGCCGCTTGCCGTGCCGCTTGAAATACGGCGCTGGAATGATCGTCAGCAAATAGCAGGGCAAGAACGTGGCCACCGCGGCCACGGTCGCGCCGGGGAATCCAGCGACCAGAAACCCGATGAAGCCCACGGTGATCACCACCGGGCCGGGCGTAATCATGGCCACGGCCACGGCGTCGAGAAACTGCTGGTCATCGAGCCAGCCGTATTCCTTCACTACTCCGCTGTAAAGAAACGGCACGATGGCCAAGCCGCTGCCGAAGACGAACGCGCCGGCCTTGGTGAAGAACAACGCGATCCGTCCGAGCGTTGCCCAATCGGCTTCCGGCATCGCTGGCAACGTCAACCCCAGCGGCAACACGGCGGCGGCGACATCCTGGCGGTGCTGCAGCCAACGCGGCGGCGTTCGAGCGAGCCAAACGATCATGCCTGCCGCGAGGAACAGCGCGATCGTTTCTGACTCCGTGATGATCGTCGTTGCGGCGCTCACCAGAAAAATCGCCCATAGCAGGCGGTCCTTGCCGACGGTGCGGCCCGTCAGCCGGTAGGCGCTCTGGGCGATGATGCCAATGACCGCCGCGCCCACGCCATAGAAGACGGCTTGCATCCAAGCGAGACCCCCGAACGCGACATAAGCCCAGCCAATGCCCAGCACCATGAAGAACGACGGCAGCACGAAGGCCACGCCCACCAGCGTCGCGCCCCACACGCCGTAGTGGACGTAGCCCAGATAGATGGCCAATTGCGCGGCCAAGGGGCCCGGCATGAGTTGGGCCAGCGTAATCCCTTCTTTATACTCGCCCTCGGAAATCCATGCCCGGCGTTCGACCAAATCGCGGTGCATGTAGCCCACCAGCGCGACCGGTCCGCCGAAACCGATCGTGCCGAGCTTCAGCATGTAGGCGACAAGTTGCCAGAGGGTGTAGCTAGCGCGATCGCGAACCCCGGCGTCGGCAGACTGGTCCTCTGCGGTATCGGACACCTTGGGTAGCTCCGGGGAAGTGGGGCGGTTCTTCGAGGATCTGCTTCGAGCCAGCAAGTGGTTGCTATAGGGCAGTGAACGGGTTTACGTCAAGCGGGGGGTAAGTGTGGCGAGGTTTGGTTGTGGCACGGTCTCCTGACCGTTGGTATCTACATATCGCGATCACGACGAGGAGGAAAGGCCCCGTGGAGGGTATGCGTCGTGGCCAGCCCCGGCAGGGGCGAGACATGCTAGCCCACGGCGCCAGCCGTGGGACGACGTCGCGGCATCGCGTTGGCAAGCCCCAGCGGGGCGACACATGCTGACTTGCCGTGACGGGTTCCACCATGAGGCAACGGGAACACGTTTCGCCCCTATGGGGCTTCCTCGCCGATTGCGACCGCACTCCCACGGCTGGCGCCGTGGGCTAGCATGTTGCGCCCCTACGGGGCTGACGGTTTCTATTCATCCGTCGACCGCGACCTATGGATTTCATCTCCGCCCAATTCCAAGTGCTTACGATGTGCAGATACCGATGGCCAGGAGACCGTCGCACAATACAGTACATAGGGTTCGTTCCGCCGCCTTCGCGCCTCGCGCTGGCCGGTCTACAATGTGTGGTTCTATTATCAGGTCAATCACGATAGCCATGCCAGCGAGGGTCGCGAGTTGCTTCGTACACATACCTGCGGTGAATTACGTTCTGAACACATCGGCCGCGAAGCCACGCTCTGCGGCTGGGTCGATAGTTACCGCGACCACGGCGGGGGGCTGTTCATCGACTTGCGCGATCGCTACGGCAAGACCCAAGTCGTCGTCTCGCCCGAGGCCGGCGAGCAGGCCCAACAGCTTGCTCGCGGGTTGCGCAGCGAGTTCGTCGTGGCCTTCACGGGCAAAGTGGCCCATCGGCCCGAGGGGACCGTCAACTCGAAGCTGGCCACGGGCGAGATCGAGCTGCGGGCCACGCGAGTCGAAATCCTGAACAAGAGCCAGACGCCTCCCTTTCAGCCTGGCGCCCACGAACTGCCGGGCGAAGATCTGCGGCTCAAGTACCGCTACCTCGATCTGCGACGCGTGGAGATGCAACGTGTGCTGGGGCTGCGGCACCGGCTGGTCAAGCGGATGCGCGATTATTTCGACGAACGCGGATTCTTGGAAATCGAAACGCCCATGCTGGGCCGCAGCACGCCCGAGGGGGCTCGCGATTATCTCGTGCCCAGTCGCGTGCATCCGGGCGAGTTCTACGCCTTGCCGCAATCGCCGCAGCTCTACAAGCAGATTCTGATGGTCGCCGGCTACGATCGCTACGTGCAAGTCGCGCGCTGCTTTCGCGACGAGGATCTGCGCGCCGACCGTCAGCCCGAGTTCACGCAGTTGGACGTCGAGATGTCGTTCGTCGACACCGAGGACGTGATCGCCGAGATCGACGGCCTGGTGGCGCGACTGGCCAAGGAGTTGCTGGGCCTCGAGGTCACGCTGCCGCTGCCGCGCATGACTTACGACGACGCGATGGAGCGTTACGGACACGACGCGCCCGACCTGCGGTTCGACATGCAGATTGTCGACGTGACCGACCTGGCGGCCGAAGCCGAGTTCCGCGTGTTTCGCGCGGCGGCCGACGGCGGACTGCGCGTGCGCGGGCTGAATGCGAAGGGCGCGGCAGCCAACTATTCTCGCAAGGGCATCGACGAGCTAACCGATTTCGTCGTGCATGATTTTTCCGCTAAGGGACTGGTCTGGTTCAAGGTCGAGGAAGGCGGCACGCTGGCCTCACCCACTGCCAAGAACTTCAGCCCTGCGCTGTTGGCGAAAATCGCCGAGCGGATGCAAGCCGAGGTGGGCGACTTGCTGTTGTTCGTGGCCGATTCGTTCGAAGTGACGTGCAAGGCCCTCTACGGCCTGCGGCGCAAGCTGGGCGAGCAGCTCAAGCTGTACAAGCCCGGTGTGATGAACTTTTCCTGGGTCGTCGAGTTTCCCATGTTCGCCTTCGACGCCGAAGCCGGCTGCTGGGCCGCCATGCACCACCCCTTCACCGCGCCGAGGGCGCAGGACCGCGAATTGCTGGCCACCGACCCGGGCCGTTGCCGCGCGCAGGCCTATGACCTGGTGATCAACGGACTGGAAGCGGGTGGCGGCACGATCCGAATTCACGACCAGGCGCAACAGCAGCAAGTGTTTTCCTTACTCGGCATCGACGAGCAAAGTGCGCGCGAGCGATTCGGATTTCTCCTCGACGCGCTGCAGTACGGCGCGCCGCCGCACGGCGGAATCGCGCTGGGCATCGATCGTTGTGTGATGCTGTTCGCCGGCGTCGATAGCATCCGCGACGTGATCGCGTTCCCAAAAACACAGAAGGCCAGCGACCTGATGACCGAAGCGCCAGGAGCGGTCGACCCCAAGCAGCTCAAGGAGCTGTCGATCAAGATCGCCAAGTAGCCGCGAGGTCGGTTGATAGCATTGCCGGTTGACGGCGAAAAAGGGGACTGGTCCAATAATCAATGCCCGGTGTGAACGCTGCTCCGCGGCTCGCGATTATTGGACCTGTCCCCTTTTTCGCCATTTCGACACGGTCGAGCACAAACCCAGGAACAAAAAATATGAGGCAAAACAATCACGCGGCGGCCGGCCTGCTCGCATGCGCCGTCGCAGCAAGCTGCCTGGCCGTGGGCTGCCAGCAATCGAGTACGACTCAACAAGGCACAGCGGAACAAAGCATCAAGGACAAGACGTCGGCCGAGAATGCGAACAAATCGGTCAAGTCCTCCAGTCAGCCGAAGGCGGACGCGGTCGCCAAGTCCGGCTCGCCGAAAAAGAGCCGCCGGATCAAGGACGAAAACGTCAAGCAGGCCACCCATGTGGCGCCGATCATCGACGCCCCGACGGCCTGGCAGATTGACACGCCAGCGGCCATGCCGCGCGTGGTGATGAGCGAAGGGCACGCGGCCACTTGCCTGGTGAAGGTCGGTCAGGCGCTGCCCGACGTCACGCTGGCCGACCTGAACGGCCAATCGCAGCAACTATCGAAGCTGATGGGCGATCGACTCACGGTCGTCGTGCTGTATTCCAACTCGAACATTCACGCAGCAACCGAATTGAACGACCTGGCCGTCGAAGTGGCCAGACCCATGGCCGCGCGCGGCGTGCGCGTCGTGGGGATCAACGAGCGCGACGCAGCCAGCGCGGCCAAGGAAACGGCCGAACGGGCTGGCGCTTCGTTTCCGATCCTCGTCGACGCCGAGGGCAAGTACTTCGGACAACTGGCGACTGAGAAGTTGCCCAGGACGTATCTGCTCGATAGCACTGGCAAGGTGCTGTGGCTCGATATCGAATACTCGCGAATCACCCACCACGACCTGAGGCAGGCGATTCGCTTTGCGCTGGGCGGGCAGTGAGTCGACTTAGTAGCTGATCGTGCCGTCTAGCGTCAGCGCCATTGTCTCGATGGGTTCCTGGCCGGCGGTTGCGGCGAAGACTGATCCGTGACCTTGTGCCCCTTGGAATCGGTCCGTGCCGCCGGTGATCGTGTACGTGCCGACGCGGTCGAAGTAGTCGGCGGCGGTGTGCATCCGGATTGCCAGTCGGATTGACCCACCTTCGGCCGAGTACAATTCGCCGACGGCGAGATGGCATGCCTCTCCTAGTCGTGCGTCGCTGATGACGCCGGCAAAGCTGCCCAACTCGGCTGCCTCCAGGTCGACGTGGAGCATACGGTTGCGAGGTTCCGTCGCGGCCAACAGCTTCGCCAACTCCGCGTCTTGGGCGCTGATGTTCTCGGGCGCCTCGGGCCGGGATATTTCAACCAATGCCACGCCCTCGGCCCGCAACGGTCTTTCGTGCGCCACCCTGACCGCGGCGGGCGCGGTCGCACAAGCGAAGTTGATCAAACCCATGCGATGGAAGGCCAGCATGGGCAGCCCTATGAGAGCGATTGAAGTCAACGCCAGTGACGCCAGTGTGGTTGTACGTGTCATGGCAAGTCTCCTGGAAACTGCGACGATATCTGGTGTACGGGCCGAATGATTGGCAGCCGCACGAGCCTGCGCTTCTGCGTTTCGACGATCAGACCAATCCCGTCTTTCACGCACAAGGGGGCCTAGCCGGTCGAAGAAAACCAATCGCTGCCAATGAATTTCCGAAAATTAAACGGCCCCTTTTCGCTTGCTTCCGAGATCACTCGCACTGCCTGTTAAGGATGCTCAAACGGCCGCGAGGTTCGCGTTGTATTTTCGCGGCCCGTTCTGCGCATTGGAACTGTTGAAACGCACGGTTGATTGCGATTGACGCGCAACTTCACTGCTTTTAATGGCAGCGGGGACTTGGCCTCGCCGAAGTCCTCGAACCATGAGGTATTCGCCCTGCGGGGCGCGTTATTTGTCGAGAAGCGCGACGAAGTTTGGTCGCGTCGTCAGCAGGAAGAATCGCCCGCCGCGACGACAACGCCCGGGGCCCACACCGGGATCAAATACGATAAACCGCTGCCTGGACACGACTTGCAATTTTCCGGCTCTTGCAAACAAGCCGCTGACACGGGCGAAGCGGGCCCTATATTTAAGGAGCCGGTTCCCAGAGTCCCCGTACCTCCCTCTCGCTCCCACACGCCTGCAGCCAGGATTCCGCATGAGTTCCCGCGCACGTTTTGCATTCGCTCATTCACCGCTGGGCACGTTGCTCTATGCATTCGTCAAGGCACTGCTTGTCGTCGCGGGGCTTGTGGCCATTACAGGACTGGCCGGTTGCCGGCGCGGCGCCGAGCCGGAAAAAATGCGGCCGCCGGTCGTCCGCGTGGTCACTCCCGTTTCGCGCAAGGTCACCGACTACTCGTATTACACCGGCCGCACCGACGCGATTCAGTCCGTGAACGTGCAGCCGCGCGTGACCGGATACCTGGTCTCGATCGACTTCGTCTCGGGCCAGGAAGTGAAGAAAGCGCAGCGGCTCTTCAAGATCGACCCACGGCCCTATCAGGCCACGCTCGACGCGGCCGTCGGTCAGGTGAAATTGAGCCAAGCCCAGTACCATCTGGCGGTCGCCGATCTCAAGCGGGCCGAAGAAGTCGCCAAAACGCCGGGCGCGATCAGCAAGCGAGATTTGGACAAGTACGCCGCCTCGCAGGCTGAAGCGGCCGCGGCCGTCGACGCGGCCAAGGCTAACGCCGAATCGGCCCGGCTCAATCTCGAATTCACCGACATCAATTCCGATCTCAATGGCATCGTCAGCCGCAACTTGCTCAGCCTCGGCGACCTGGTCAAGCAAGATACGTCGCTGCTGACGACCGTCGTCTCGCAAGATCCCATTTGGGTTTATTTCGACGTCGATGAGCTCACGATGCTCCGCGTGCAAGATCTGATTCGCGAAGGCAAGCTGAAGTCGCTGGCCGCCAACGGCGTGATACCCGTCGCGATCGGACTGACCAACGAAGGGACCGAGTTTCCGCACTTGGGCAAGCTCGATTTCGTGAACAACCAGGTCGACCGCTCCACCGGCACCATTCAAGTTCGCGGCGTGTTTGACAATCCGATCATCATCAAGGACGCGCCGCGATTGCTGAAGCCGGGCCTGTTTGTGCGCATTCGCTTGCCGCTGGGTGAGCCCTATCAAGCACTGCTGGTTCCACAGGCAGCGCTGGGCACCGACCAGGGAAAGAAATACCTGCTCGTCGTCAATGACAAAAACGTCGCCGAGTATCGGCAGGTTACTCCCGGCCCACAGCAGCCCGATGGATTGCAGGTCGTGTTTCCCATCAAGCTGGTGCGAACCAAGGACAGTCTTGTTCCCAAGCAGGAAGGCGCTGCCGCGGGCGAACTGGTAGATAGCATCGCCGCGGGCGAGCAAGTGATCGTGGGCGGATTGCAGCGGGTTCGCGCGGGTATGACCGTCGAGGCCCGGCCGTTGGCAGCAGAACCCCTTCGTACGGCTGCCCAGTAAGGCGCAGCACGAAAAGTAAATCAATCAGTTTTCAGCCACGGATGAAACCCAGCCCGGCATAGCCGGAACCAACGAAAAGGGGTCGGCGAGTCGTTGTCGGAAGCCGGTCCTGCGAACGGCCGAGTCGCGCCGGCGACAACGAGTCCCGACCCCCTCGGCGTCCATTGAAATCCGCGCAAGGCGCGTGCAAATCCAACGTTTGTAGTACGGATCAACACGGCCCGGCATTGCCGGAACCAAATACGAAAGGGAATCGAGGGGTATTGAGCGTTGTTACCGCAAGGCGCCGCATCGTCTGCTTGTTGTTGACCCGTAAACCACGAGAATCACGAAAGCGCGAAAGTTTGAAAGCCCGAAATGGTTTCGCGTTTTCGTACTTTCTGGATTTCGCGATCTGCGTGTAAGTTGCGTACCAATCACAGTCTTTCACCCGACCGCAGAAGGCGACAAAAATCCGCGCAAGGCGCGTGCAAATTAAACGCTTGTAGTACGGATTTAAGGAAATCGATTGAACCGCGGATGAACGCCGATAAACGCGGATATGAGGTTTGGAACAAGAAACCCAATAGTCTCGTCAGTCTTCATCCGCGTTTATCGGCGTTCATCCGCGGTACAATTCCTTCTTCAATTCTGTGTTCCATCCGTGGCCAACTAATCTTCTTCCCAAGATACGTGTTCCAAGGATCGACCGCCGCATGATCACGCGCTTTTTCATCGAACGACCCATCTTTGCTTGGGTCGTGTCGATCGTCATCCTGCTCTTGGGCACCGTGGCGGCGTTCACGCTGCCGATCGCCCAGTATCCCGACATCACGCCGCCCACGGTGCAGGTCACCGCGTCGTATCCGGGCGCGAATGCCCAGGTCGTCGCCGACAGTGTGGCCGCTCCGATCGAGCAGCAGGTCAACGGCGTCGAGAACATGTTGTACATGTCGTCGCAGTGTACGAACGACGGCGCGTACAATCTGACGGTCACCTTCGCCCTGGGCACCGACCTGAACATGGCCCAGGTGCTGGTGCAGAACCGCGTCTCGCTGGCCATGCCGCAACTGCCGTCGCAGGTGCAAGTGCAAGGCGTGAGCACGAAGAAGAAATCGCCCAGCATCTTGTTGGCGATCAACCTGATTTCGCCGGACGGCCGCTACGACGACCTGTACCTGTCGAACTACGCCACGATCCAGATCAAGGACGAGCTGCTGCGCATCGACGGCGTGGGCGACATCAATTACCTGGGCCAGCGCGATTACAGCATGCGGATCTGGCTCGATCCGCAAGAGATGGCCTCGCGAAATCTGACGACCACCGATGTCGTCAACGCCGTGAAAAGCCAAAACGTCCAAGTCGCGGCCGGCCAGATCGGCCAACAACCGGTGCCCGCGGGCCAGCAGTTCCAACTCACGATGAGCACGCTGGGACGGCTGCTCGACGAAGATGAATTCAAGAAGATCATCGTCAAGACCAGCCAGGGAGACGCCGAGCAGGGTCGTCCTTCATCGCAAGTGGTGCGCATCGACGACATCGCCCGCGTCGAGTTGGGGTCGCAGCAGTACGACCAGATCTGCCGACTCGATGGCCAGCCGTCGGTCGGTCTGGCCGTGTTCCAATTGCCCGGTTCGAACGCGCTGCAAGTGGCCGACCAAATCAAGTCCAAGATGGAGGAGTTGAAAAAGCACTTCCCAGACGGCGTCGACTACAAGATCGTCTACGACACGACGCCCTTCATCCAGGAATCGGTCAACGAGGTGTTCAAGACGCTGCGCGACGCCATCATCTTGGTGGCCATCGTCGTGCTGTTGTTCTTGCAGGATTGGAAAGCCATGATCCTGCCCATGATCGACGTGCCCGTGTCGCTCGTGGGCACGTTCGCCGTGATGGTGCTGCTGGGCTTCAGCCTGAACAACCTGACGCTATTTGGCCTGGTGTTGGCGATCGGAATTGTCGTCGACGACGCAATTGTCGTGCTCGAAAACGTCGAACGGCAGATGTCGCTGGGACTGGAAGCAAAAGCCGCCACGATTAAGGCCATGGAAGAGATCACAGGCCCGATCGTGGCCATCACGCTCGTTTTGTGCTCTGTGTTTCTACCCAGCGCGTTCGTGCCCGGCATCACCGGCCAGTTTTACCGGCAGTTCGCCCTGACGATATCCGCCGCAATGATCATCTCGGCCATCAACGCCATGACGCTCACCCCGTCGCGGGCGGTAGCGATCTTCAAGACGGAAAAGCCTGGCGAGCACGGACACGAAGCGCAGCGCGAGGCACTGCCTTGGTGGATCTTCATCCTGTTCGGCGGCCTGCTCACGCACTACCTGGGCGACCGCTACATCGACCTGGCGCGGTTCGGTTGGGAGGCCGCAGCGCATGCCGAAGGCACGGAGAGCGCAATAGGATGGGTCGTCGACATTCTTTACTTTCTGCCCGGCGCGATCGTCGGCGGCATCGTGGGCTGGTTCATCATTCGCTATGTCAACGCCGTGCTCTCGCGCGTCTTCAAGGCCTTCAACCGCGGTTTCGACAAACTGACCGAGGCCTACGGCTACACCACCTCGCGGGCCGTGCGGCTCACCCTGATGGTGCTGGCGATCTATGGCGGCTTGCTCGCGCTCACGGGCTGGAGCATCGTCAAATCGCCCAAGGGTTTTATTCCCATCCAAGACCAAGGCTATCTGTTGGTCAACGTGCAACTGCCCGACTCCTCCTCGGTGCAACGCACGCAACGCGTCATGGACCAGATTCAGAAGATCGCGCTGGGCGATCCCAATGATCCCGAGGGGCATCCGGGCATTCCGGGCGTCGCGCACACGATGGCCGTGGCCGGGCAGTCGTTTTTGATGAACGCCAACGGCTCGAACTTCGGTTCGTGCTTTGTGATTCTGCAGGACTTTCCGCAGCGGCACAGCCACGAGAAGTACGACGAAGTCATCGCCGAAAAGCTGCGCGTGCTGTTCCGCGACGAAATCGACGAAGCGATCATCACCGTGTTCCGTGCGCCGCCCATTCAAGGACTTGGCACGGCCGGCGGCTTCAAGCTCGAGATCGAGCAGCGGGGCTACGTCGACCTCGAGGGACTGCAGACCGACAGCGATGAGCTCATCGCCAAAGCCAGCCAAGACCCGCACCTGGTCGGCTTGTTCACGCTGTTCCGCGCCGACACGCCACAGCTCTATCTGAATATCGACCGCACCAAGTGCGAGTCGTTGGGCGTCGACGTGCAGGACGTGTTCGATACGCTGCAAGTCTACATGGGCGGTTATTTTGCCAACCTGTTCAACAAATTCGGCCGCACGTGGCAAGTGAACTTGATGGCCGAGCCATTCTATCGCACCCGCGCCGCCGACTTGCAGCAATTGCAAGTCCGCAACAAGCTGGGGCAAATGGTGCCGCTCTCGACGCTGCTGCAAACCGATAGCGTCGGCGGGCCCGTGATGGTCATGCGCTACAACATGTACGCGGCCGCGCCCATCGTGGGCAATCCCGCGCCGGGCACCAGCAGCGGCGACGTGATCAACATCATGCAGAAGCTGGCCGAGGACCAGGGCGCCAGCTATGAGTGGACCGAGATCACGTACATGCAAATCGAGGCCGGCAATGCGGGCATCGCGGTCTTCGTCATCGGATCGGCGCTGATTTTTCTGGTGCTGGCCGCGAAGTACGAAAGTTGGAAGTTGCCGCTAGCCGTGATCCTGGTCGTGCCGATGTGCTTGCTCTCGGCCACGGCGGGCATGTTCATCGCCGGACTGCCGATCGATATCTTCGTGCAGGTCGGTTTTCTGGTGTTGGTCGGTCTGGCGGCCAAGAACGCCATTCTGATCGTCGAATTCGCGAAACAACTGCAGGACCAAGGCAAGCCGCTGCGCGAGGCGGCGCTCGAATCGGCGCGATTGCGGTTGCGGCCCATCGTGATGACTTCGTTCGCGTTCATCCTGGGCGTGTTTCCGCTTGTATTGGGCCAAGGGGCCGGCGCCGAGATGCGCCGTTCGCTGGGCACCGCCGTGTTCACCGGCATGATCGGCGTCACGTTCTTCGGCATCTTCCTGACGCCCGTGTTCTACTACGCGATCATGGTGCTGGGCGAAAAGAAACGCCCGCCAGAGCCGCCGCGGCCGTAGGGTCGGTTTCAGAGCCTGGGAAAAAATGCCTCCAAACGAAGAATAGCCATCAGGGTGCCATGCCTTCACGGGCGTTAGCCCGGGTAGGCATGCCGCGCGGCGGCGTAGTGTCGGCATGCTTACCCGACGCGGGGCGTCGTGAAAGCATGGCACACGCTTGGATTGAATCTTTCCCAAGCTCTTCAGCGGACGCTGGATCCTCGATTGCCGCGTCCGCTAAAAGCGGACCCTACGAGGTACGAACTTCACGTGAAGCTACCGTCGCGACGCGATCCATTTCCGCGACACGAGCCAAACAACGAGCGCTCCGCAAACCAGCGTCCACGTGCCCGGCTCGGGCACTGGGGGAGAGCTTCCACTTCCGCTCGTCCAATGAGCGCTCACGAAGTTCACGTCGAAGATGTTCACCGTGCCGTCGCCGTTGGCGTCTCCCGCGGTGCCCGATTGGCCCCAGTGAGCCGAAACGATATTTACGTCGAAGATGTTCACCACGCCATCGAGGTTTAAGTCGCCCGGCACGGGCGTGACGCTCAGCGGCACGATCGAACCGATCCAGTCGTAGAAGCTCGATACGCGCGTCCAGGCGGCCAGATCGGAGTAGCTGGCGTTGGCCGTCCCGTCGCTGATGCCGACGAGGAACGAGGTCACGCCCACCAATACGGTTTGGCCGCCGATGTCGGCAAACAATCCGCCGCCGCTGTCACCCGGAGCGGGTAGATATTCCAAGGGCAAGGAAATGGCTTTGGGGTCGGTCGACGAGCTGCCGGGCGCGTCGAAATCGGCGAGCAACAAGTTGTCGGAGTAGCCGTACACGCTTCCGAGACCGCCGATCAGGTTATTCCCGGCGCGCTTGGTGCCCGCGGCAAGGACCGAGCCCGTCAGGCCCGTGCCGGTCATTCCGTAACCCACGCTGGTGCCAATCTGCCCCACTTCCGCGAGCCCGTTGTAGAGCGTCGCACTCGCCATGCTGGTCGAGAATGAATCGAGATGCACCAGCGCCAGATCGTTCCCTGCGCCGCTGTTGCCCGTGTACGTGGGGTAAATCTGCGAAGTCGAGGCGTGATAGGTGTTGCCGCCCAAATTGAACGTCATGCCGGTGGCGCCGGCCGCCGCCGCCACGTGGCCGGCGGTCAGCACCCAGCCGCTGCCCAGATACGTTCCCGAAGCGGATCCGCCGCCGCTGTTGGTCCAGGTGAGCTTGCCCACGCTGGCGTATTCCGATTCGGCGGAGAGCGCCAGATACTGCGAATCGGCCACGTCGTGTCGGATCGTGCCAGCGCGAAGTGGGGAAGCTGCCAAAAGCCAACACGCGACAGCTGCTATCACTCCGGTCGTCAGTCGATTGATCGAAGGCACTGTTGTACCCATCCCTGTTGCGCGTCGCGAGGAACGCACAGCCATGATTGTAACGAAAGACTCGCCTTGGATAGGCGACGATGTTTGATGAATAGTCGCTTCGGGGGGTCGATCTACAACCGGGAATCTTCGGCCGCTGGCACGAGCCAAATTCGACGGCCGGCGCAATTCATTGACGGGCCTGCAACTCCACACTATTGTGGACGGAACGCACTGGGGCGGCATCAAACCGCGACATCAAGCGTCGCCTCGCACGAGCGACAAGACGGCGGCAGAAACCAATCAATTCCGCCCGTTTCATCTCCCAGCCGTATTCAGCCATGACCGATCTGGAACTGCTCGACCGCTATCGAATTCGCGGTGACAAAGCCGCGCTCGATCGACTCGTCGATCGCTACTACAGCTTCGTCCTGCGCGTCTGTCGGCGGCAGTTGCGCAACAATGCTGATGCCGACGACGCCGCGCAACAAGTGTTTGGACATTTGCTCTCGCACGCTCCGCAAGTCCACACCAACGTGGCGGCGTGGCTGCACCGCTGCGCTCATAATGTATCCGTGTCGTTGATCCGCTCCCAGATGGCGCGGCGGCGCTCGGAACAGGCCTACCTCGAGCACGGTCCGCGCACGCACGACGGCGAATCCAATGGCGACCTGCTGGTCGCCTTGGATGAATGTCTGGCGACGATGCCGGATCACGACCGCGAGTTGATCATTCAAACGCAACTACTGCGCGTGCCTCAGCGCGTGATGGCCCAGCAGCGGGGCGTATCGCAGCAAGCCGTGGCCAAGCAAGTCGCGCGATCGCTCGACCGGCTGCGCGTCGCCATCTCGGCGCGCGGGTTCGCAGTCACCGCGGCGGCACTGGCGGCGACTCTGGAAGGCGAGGCCTCGGCCACCTTGATCGCCTGGGGCGCGGCGGCCGCGGCGCCGCATTTGGCAACAACTCACCTCGCCACCACCGCCGCAAGCACACTGGCCACGACAACCAAGCTCAAGCTGCTCGGCACAGCCGTCGCCAGCGTCGTCCTGCTCTCCTTGCCGGGCACGATCCAGCAGCCGCACGTGACTCCGCCCGACGTGAACGTCGCACAAGTCGATGACGAGCTCCTCGCGCAGCCGCCAGTGCTCGCCGCAGCGCCAGTGCTCGTCGAGCCACGACTCTTTGTCGAGCCGCCGCGCAATGGCTGGGGCGATGGCCAGGCAGCCGCGCCGGCGAGCGCAAGCCGACGCGTACCGTTGGGCCGGCGAACCAACCAAGCAGCAGCGCCAACGACGATCGCGCCCGCGCAGCCAACCCCACGGAGATCGCAAGAAACCGAGATCGCTCAGAGCGATCCCTATGCGCCGCCACGTAGGGCGCCTTCTGATCGGAACTTGCAGGAACGAATCGCGCCGCGCTGGGGGTTATCGCCAGGAATCCCGGGAGGTGGAACGGCGACGCCCGTGCCGCTTGTCGGCACGCCGATTTCGACTCCATTGCCGATCGCCTCGCCGACGGTGGTGCAGCATCCGCATGGATCGGCGATGCCCCGCGAATTAGGGCTAGCCAAGACAGGACCGACGAACGCCGCACCCATCAGGGGCGCGAGACCCAGTTCGACTTCGCAACCTACAACGAAAACCGGGATGGCGTCTTCTGGCGGCGCAAAGGGTGGCGGCGTATCGGGCAGTGGTGGTTCGGGCAGCAGTGGTTCGGGCAGCAGTGGTTCGACGGCTTCGGTCCGGCTGACGAATACACCGGCTGTCAAACCCGTGCCACCCACGACGAACACCGGCTCCCCGCACGGATTGCCGGCGAATATCGTGCAGATCCGCCGGCCAGCCGGTGGGGAGTTTCAAGTCAACGCACCTCCCTACGGCGGCGCGATTTCTGTTGTGAATCATGCCAAAGTCGAGCCGGGCTACTACGTGGACCGCAATGTCGCCTCGCACGGCGGCCCACCGGGCGAACCATTGGCCGGCACCGACAATTTCATTCTGACGCTCGATAACCCCAAGTCGATGCCGGTCATCGACGTGCCGCGGATGGTGCAGCTTTCGGCCCCCACGCTAAGGATGGCGAGCGCGATGATCGAACACGAATGGATCGATCCAAACCTTTTCCAGGCGCTGCTCGTTCCGCTCGACGCACACGATGTCGTGACGCTCATCTCGGATTGCGTAGCGGACCAGGGCAATGCGACATCGATAACCATGTCGGTGGCCATGCAATCGGGTGTCGAGTACGGCGCGCCCGGTTTGTCACCCGAGCAGTTGATGTTGATTGCTGGCGACGACACGCTCCTGCCTGAGAATGCCAACGCAGACGCCCATCGCGTCATGAGCATTCACGAAGACTTTGCGAATGCCCTGTGCCTGCCGTTGTCCGACGGCAGCCTGAGCGCGATCAACCGGAGCGTCATCGACGGATCGTCGCTGGTCGCCATGCAGCTATCCGCCGTGCCCGAGCCCGCGGCGTGGCAACTGGCGGTTTTGGCCGGGGCAGTGACGCTGTTGGTGGTGCTGGCCCGGCGATTTCGACCCCGGCCGGTTACGGATTGAACACCAGCCCGACGCGCAAGCGAGGATCTTCCGAGAACCCTCGCTTGCGCGTCGGGCTAGTTTGGCAGCGCCGCCCACTACTCCCCGCGGCTCGCTTCCTGGAAGCAATACAAACTCTTGTCGCCCCGCATGAAGAGTTGATTGCCCGCGATCGCGGCCGAGGCGTCGACCCGCTCAGCCAGCTTGTTGGTCGCGAGCACTTCCATCTCTTCGCCGCGCTTGAGCACTACGGTCACCCCGTCGCGGCCGGTGTAGTACACGCGATCGGCCGCGCCCACCGGCGACGCATAGATATTGCTCAACCCTGGAATCCGCTGCCGGTCGAAGACCGGCTCGCCCGTGCGAGCGTTCAGGCACGACAAGGCCGACGAGTTCGAGCCGTTGAAGTACAGCATGTCTCCATACAACAGCGGCGACGGCACATACGGCGTGCCTTGGTCCTTCTTCCAGGCCACCTTGTCGGTGTCGGTGATGTCGCCCGCGGCGTCCAGCGGAATGGCCAACAGCGCGCTGCCGCGGAAACCCGTCATGCAGTAAACGACGCCATCGAGTGCAACCGGGCAAGGAATGCAAGACGCGACCTGTCCGCCGCACTCCCAAATCAGATCGCCGTTTTTCAGGTCGTAGCTCCGCGTGCGCTTGCTGCCGTTGATGATGACCTGCGTGCGACCTTTGTGCTCGACCACCAGCGGCGTGGCCCACGTGGTTTGCTGATCGCGCGGGACCTTCCAGCGGATCTCGCCCGTCTTGGCGTCGAGGCAATACAGGAACGAATCGCCCTGATGGTCCCAGTTGACCACCAGCGAGTCGCCCGCGATCACCGGCGAGGTGCCTTCGCCGAACGAGTTGTAAATCTGCATGCGTCCCAGGTCGCGCTTCCATAGTGGTTTGCCGGCCAGGTTGTAGCAAAAGACGCCTCGCGAACCGAACGACGCGTAGATCCGCTCGCCATCGGTCATGGCCGACGACGAGGCGAAGCTGCCATCGGGATGATGCCCTTCGTGCGGAACCGCCTCGGCCGCGACCTGCCGCCATCGCTCCTTGCCCGTGTTGCGGTCGTAACTGATCACGACAAACTCGTAGTAATTCGTGGGCGTGGAAGTCCGCCCGAAACCACCGCCCCGGCCTCCGCCAAAGCCTCCCGGGCGACCCCCGCCAAAACCGCCGGGCCGATCGCCGCCACGGCCAAAGCCCGGCCGATCAGATCCGGGGCGAAGGGAACCCGGGCGATCCGTGGGCGATTTGGGCGCGTCGGATTTGGGCGCATCTGTCTTGGAGGCGTCGAATTTCGGTGCGTCAGATTTTGGCGCATCGGACTTCAATGGATCGGTTTTGGGTGACTCAGACTTTGCCGCATCGAGCTTGGGTGCTTCCGCTTTCGGTGCGTCGGGTTTCTCTCGATCGGCGGCGGGCGCATCGGGCTTTGCGTCGGCCGCTGGCTTCGGCGGGTCGGCTTTGCGATCGGTCTTGATCGCCGTCAACACGAACACCTGGTCACCCCAAACAATCGGCGACGAATCGCCGCTGCCCGGCACCTCGACCTTCCACTTGATGTTCTTCTCCTCGCTCCACTCGACGGGCGGATTACCCAACGGCGCCACCCCCGTCGCCTCGGGCCCCCGCCACTGATGCCAGTTTTGCAGATGCCCGTTCTGCTGATGCCCGTTTTGCGGCTTTTGCGATGCCAGATCGTCGCCGCGAACGTGCCAAGCAAAAGCCGCGAGGCCGGCCAGCGCCAGTGCGAGATGGGTGAACTTCATTGGATTCTGATCCTCAGAGGGAGTGGATTTTGTTGAGTTAATCGCCTCACCAAGCGCCCGAGCGCGCATTTGCGGACAGGCACGGTTATCCTTTGAACCCGGCGGCCGGGCGAAGGTTTCTCAAAGCCTGGACAGTTCGATGGGACCGGCTTGCCCCTAGTCCGAAGTATCGGCCATGGTCGCAAGGTCCTCCGGTGTAATGTCGGCGCCGGGAACGAGGCAGTATTGCTTCTCGTCGACCTTTCGTAATACGTCCCCCTGAAAGACCAACTCAAACATTGCAATGACATTTTCCGCGGCAAACTGAACCGCGACCAAGCGAGGCGCGAGCGACGGGTACGCGTGGCGGCATAGCTGCAAGTCTTGCCACACTTGGGTTGCAGCGATTTGATCGTTGCCGCCCTTCGCCTGTACGGGGATGATAAACTGTTGCCCAGTGTTGCGGACGCCGACGTACAGTTCGTCGACTTCGATTTGGCCTACCTTCGGAACGGACGTCCGCAAGTGACTTTGCATCGAATGCGCAGTCACACGCAAAAAAATGTCGATCAGCCGGTTGTAGCGAACCTTGGCGAGCAGCGCTTGTTCGTCGGTCTTCGCGTAAAGTTTAATGATTTCCGGAGTCGCGTCCGGTATCTTAATGCGGTAAGCATCCGGGCTCGGCACAATTCGATTGATCGTTGCCAGTCGAAACCTGTATCGAGCACGCCCCGCCAACTCGATAGTCCACTCTTTGCCCTTTGGCTCCGTTTTGACGATGGACGCTGGCAAATCGGTCCTGAAACGGAAAGAGTAGATGAGGTCGCCGAGATTCTTGGGCAACTCGATGCCGAGAGCCGCCGCGACTTCCTCGAGTTCCTGACGCTCAAATTCAAATTGAGCGGACCCCTTTCGGTAGTGGTTCCGAAAGATTCGCTCGATAATGCCGACGTAACGGTTTACCTTGTCTGTTGCCACGGCGGCACCCCTTTCGCGGTTGCTTACAATGTCAACTCGAACGCACCTCGTGCAATTTCTCGAGGAGTCGTAAGGCAGTTATCGAATCGCAACGCGACGACGTGCTTCCTGGTGGCCGCAACGAGCACTGTGACGTTCTCCGACTGCTGCTGCTTTCCAATCTTTCCAATACGCGATTTGCTTGGGAGGGCCGCGGCCTTGCAGGTGATGACGGACGTAAGCTCTGTCGCGAATCGCGGCGAGCGACGAATAGAGACTGTATAGACGCTTCCATAGCGCTGGCCATTCTCCTTCGGCCCATCGACCAGACCAAAGACGCAATCCTGAGAGTCCCACAGTTTCTTCTGAACGGCCCGTTGAGTTAGAACCGCGATAATTCCCCACCCATTACCGTTCAAATTGAGCGACCGAAGTGGCAATTTGTCGGCCTCGTGGATTGCATCGACACGGACGTACAAGGCGTCCTTTTCTTCGAGCGTTCCCGGCGTGCCGACGGGGACGAATCTCCCAATGACTTTGCTCCCGGTACACGGAAGAATCGAGTATCCGAACTGAGTCGCGGCGGCGAGCATTTCGTCGACGCGTCGGCTGCGCGTAATCTCGCCCAGGAATGTGTCCTCCCTTACCCAAGGGAGGTTCACTCCGGTCTCCGCAATTGCTTTTCGTACGTCGTCGAACGTAAACGTAGCCTTGCGAAGCCGCTTGCGATTCCTATCGAAAGCTCTTTCGAACAAGTGCGCGACGACGGGTGGAAATTGGCGGATCTGCGGTATCCGTCTGAGCGTACGCGGACGGTCTTCCGGCAACACAAACGCGTTGCCGAGGGCAATTGCGGTCGGGATTACGGCCGTCGTCCGTTCGGCGAAAACGTTCCGAATCGCGTACCCGATGGCTCTCGCCACAGGCGGACATACGGCGTTGCCGATCTGCCGGTAGGCATGCCACTTCAACGGATAGAACGCGAACCAATCCGGAAAACCATGCAACCGTGCAGCCTCGCGCGACGTAATGCAGCGCGGATACTTTGGGTGGATTGGACGAGGCGCCGTATACGAACCGTGCGTGGAATCGGAGCCGGCGCGCAGCGTTGGGCAAATTCCCTTTGGATGCAGCCTCGGTAACTTATGCCCGGGAACCGTCTCCCCGGGTGGGGTCGCTTCGTACAATTCGATGCTCTTTGCGGAATGGCGCGTGCGCAAGCAGCCCGTGCAAAAATTGGAGTCCCAAACTCGCGGCCGCGAAAGGTCCGATTGGTCGATCGTCGCTCCGCGCGCAACTCTTGCGTAGTCAGATTCGGGGCTCCGCAGGTACCGCGTATCGTTTTCCCGAAAGAGTCGTTCGCTTCGTTCGACGATCGGCAAATCTGCTATCGCTTCAATGACTGTCGGACGATCTGGCTGGCCGGCGCATTTACCGGCAGGATACGCAATCTCGGATGCAACGTCTTCGCGAACGCCGAATAGGAATAGCCGTCGTCTCTGTTGCGGTACGCCGAAGTCCGCCGCATCCAGGATTTGGACCGGCAGCGTGACGTTGTATCCATTTTCCTTTGCGACCCGGAATACCGCTTCGAGTATCTTGCGAGTTTCGCCGGCGAGCAAGCCCGGCACGTTCTCCATCACGAACGCCTTTGGACGCAATTCGAGCACGAGGCGGATGTAATGGTCGATGAGAGAGTTGCGGGGGTCTTTGAGGTCGCGTAGCCCCATATTGCTAAAACCTTGGCATGGCGGACCGCCCACGACGACGTCGATGTCGCGATCGGTATCCAGCAGTGCGCGAACTCGTTTGGCATCGAGATCGACGATCGATGCGCATAGCGACTTGCCGTAGGGGAAATTGCGGTCGTGCGTGGCAACGTGATGACCGTCGATGTCCACGCCGAGCGCGATGTCGAAGCCGGCTTGCTCGAAGCCGAGCGACATGCCGCCCGCGCCGCAGAAAAAGTCGATGGCGATGGGGCGCGGCTTGGGGTACGTGCGTTGCATACTATCCCGTGCGATGCTTCTTCTCCACGATTCGCCCGTGTCGGCAAAGGTCGACGAGGATGCAAGTGTGGCATTTTGGCCGTCGTGGAACGCAGACCCTGCGGCCATGTTCCACTAAACCGACGTGCAGTTCCTTGCTGCGCCCGGACGGTACGAATTTCGGTGCGATCTTTTGAGCTTGATAGTGCTTCAATCCCTTGCGCAGCGTGCCGAGTCTCTCGAGAACGCGCTGTACGTTCACATCGACCGGAAAAACGTCGTGGTCCAAGCTGCACATCATGACGCAAAACGCCGATTTCGGACCCACTCCCGGCAAATGCGTCAAATAACGATATGCCTCCGTGGCCGTCATGCGTCTCAACTGCCTCTGTGGATTCCGGCCAAGGTCTACGAGCAACCGGTTGGCGATTCCAACGACCTGGGTAGCCCGCTTTACACCGAGACCAGCCCCTCGCACGCACTCCAACACGCGACCGATTTTTGCAGCCGCAAGTCGTTCGATCCCGGGAAATCGCTTGGACAAACGACGGTGCGCGGGCTTGTACAAGCGTTCATTTGTTCTCGCCGATAATAGGATATAGAAGATCTCTTTAACAGGGTCGCGAAAATTGCCGAGCGTTGGCGTCCCGTAGATTTCGACGAGTCTATCCGCCACGATCGACAGCACATGCGGCCATTTCGCCTCGGGCCGCACTTGGCGTTGGCCCAGCAACTTCGATGTCAGTTGGCTCAATTACCGAATTCCACTACGACTCGTAAGTCATTTACCCATCAAAAATTACCGCGAATCTCTCGCTAGTGCAAGCCCCTGCTGAATCGCGGCGTTGTGACGCCATTGCAATCGACGAACCGCCGAGGGTTGAAACGAATGGCGTTGCCAGTCGAGGTCCTTAAAGGTCAAGATTTCCGGTCTCGCGCAACGATCCAGTTCGCGACAGAAACCAGACGAGACGAGCTCGCGGACTTGTTTCGCCACTACTCGTCGATGACGAGGACCTGTGCAAGACCGAGCAGTACAGAACCTGCCCGCGACCCTCCCCCAACTTCTCCCTCGCAAGGGAGGAGAGGAGTCGAAGAACGCTCACTCTGCCCTCTCCCAGACGGAGAGGAGCATTTACGAAGCCCGCTACTCCGTCCGCGTCCCCTGCGCCTTGGCGGCCATTTCCGTGAACGAATCGGCCAGTTCGGCGTCGCCCAGGTAGCGGTGCATGGTGGCCAGGTTTGAGTAGGGGATCGACAGAGCATCTTCGCCGAGGATGCCGTCTTTGATGGCTTCCTCGATGTGCTTCACGCCGCGACGTGTGAGTCGCATGGCTTCGTCGTGGCTGCCCGCGGCCCAATACGAAACCGCCATGCTCACGAAGCTCTCGCCCTGCCGACCGACGTCGGCGTAGGCCGAAGGCGGAATGGGCCGCTCCAATTGGGGCACCGCTTTTTCGAACCACACCACGGCCTGCTGATGGTCCTTTGCGCCGGCCGCGTGGACTGATCCCATGCGGAAGTAGAGTCGGCCCAGCAGGTACGCTTCGGCCGGTTCCAATTGCCGGTCTTGCGAGCCGGCTTCGAGATTCTCGACCGAGAGGTTTCCATATTCCAGCGCCAGCTCGCTCTTGGCCAGCACGTGGTAAACCTGCAGCGCGTCGTACAAGGCCGCGCCCAACTCCCATTGTAGTTGCCGCTTGCGGAGCGGATCTTCGGTGGCGTCGATCATCGCCCGCGCCGCGGCCAGCGTCTTCTTGGCCCAGGGCGTGGGATCCATTTCGCCTTCCATGCCCACGCACACGGCCAGCGCAGCCTGACACACACGCAGCTCGAAGTCGGCGTTGACCACTCCGGCGGCCGCTTCCGCTCCGGCTTCTGCCCCCGCTGCACTGCCCGCTTGCGCGTTGTGCGCCAGCGCCTCGGCCCGCGAGAGCCACTTGGGCACCACCTTGGACTTCATCTTCCAATTTCCCCAAGCGATGTTGCGCGCGGCGGAAAGGTGGGCTTCGAGCAACGTCTCTTGCGCCATGCGGCGCACGGCCGTATGGCGAGCCGCGGTGAGGGGCTCGGCCACGCGGATGGCCTGCATTTGCAGTTCGAGCGAACGCTTGTGGTCTCGGCTGGGCCCGGTTGCCAGTTGCTCGCCCAACTGTTGCATCGCGCGGGACTGCATCTCGGGCCGCGCGGTGGCGAGCGCGAGGGCCTCTTTCGTCTCGTTGATGGCCTGTGGAAACTGCCCGCCCGTGGCCAGAATTTTAGCCCGCGTGAGCCGGAACTCGGGGTTCTTGGGCTCCAGACGCGTGGCTTCGTCAGCGGCTCGCAGCGCTTCGGTCTGTTGTCCCAATCGCGAGAGCAGCACCGACCGTAACCAGAACGCGCGGCCGTACTCGTGATCGAGCTCCAGGGCCATGTCGATGTCTTGCTGGCAATGCGTGTAGTCGCCGGCCAACCGCGACTCGGCTCGCAAGACGAACGACTGCGCATCGATGCCTTCCAAAATCACTTGGGCGATCGTCGGCGTCTTCATGCCCGGAATGAAGGCGAAAACCACGCCGCGCTCGGGGAAGACCAGGCCAATGGCCTCGCCCGAGTCATCGCTGATCGTGGCGGCTTGGGCGATGTCGAGTTGCAACTGCGCGGCCACGTCCTTGGGCGAAAAGTGGTGCGCTAATTGCACGACCAGCGACTGCACCTTGCCCTTGTAGAAAGTGACCTGGATCTGCTTGAACGGCTCGATGACGTACTTGTGCCGAACGACATTGTGCTGCGTGGTCACGTCGATGGGCTGTCCCCAAGCGGCAACCACATCGTCGGTCGTCGAACGGCCCGGCAGCACGCCGTTGAACTCGGCGGCGTCGAGCTTGATCTTTTCGACATCGACCTTGGGCTTGCCGCCTTCGGTGGGCGTGGGAGCCGTGCCCGCGGGCGCGCCATCTTCGCTGGTCTCGGACGAATCAGGCACCAAGCGCAGGTTGGGGAGCGACGATTCGTCGGCTTTTGTTGCGTCGGCTTTGGTCGCGGTCGTTTTCTTCGCAACGGGCTTCTTGGCGACCGTGGTCTCGCCCTCGGCAGGTGTCGATGTTTCCGACTCGCTGGGGTCGGCTTCCGCGTCGGACGGCTGCTTGCCGTCTGGCTCCTTATCGGCCGCGTCTGTATCCGCGGCGTCCATATCGGCAGTGTCGTGGTCGGCAGTGTCGTTGTCGCCGGACTCCTTTTCGCCCGTATCGCTGTCACCTGGGACTTCGTCGGCTGGAGTTGGCTCGTCGGCTTGTTTGACCTCTTCGGTTTTGACGGGCGCCTTCTTGGGACGGCTGATCTTGGCGGGGCGCACGACAGGCGTTTTGCCCTTGCCGGCAGCGCTTGGTTCGAGCGCAGGCTTGGCGGCGCGCGGAGTCACTTTGCGACGGGAAGGATTCGCTTTATTGCTGGTGGTGCGATTGGTCACGGCGCCGTTGGTATCCGCGGCGTCGGGATCCGCGCACTGCGCAGCGGCGACCCACAGCAACGACATTACAACGCCAGCCAACAAGGGCAGGGTTACCACAAACCAGCGCACTGGGCGAAAGTGCATTGCGAGCTCCTCCTGAACTTCGCGAACGACTCGCGGAACCGCGGGGAATCGATGGAATCGTCGACGTGAGTCGTCGTGACGCCGCCAGCTCATCGTGCTGAGGGCAGCGCGACAAGTAACGACATCCAGCGGAAACAACGTCGATGTGTTTCGCAGGCCGCATCCGTCGGCCGGAAACAAGTTTGTCGCACGGCGCCCCTGCTGCCCGTGTCGCCAAACCGCGAAACCATAGCGACCTCTGCCGGGCGAGTCCATAGGGATTCGGGCGTTTGGGTGACTTGGCGACCTAGAACCCCTAACCCAACCTTCCGTTGGCGGGACCTGGGCTCGTCATCGCATGCTTCCGAGGCCTTACGTTGGAGGGGACACCAAGACCGTCATTCCCGCGCAGGCGGGAGTCGAGGGACCGAGGGCGTCTCGGCCCCGGCACGTGAATTCGCGTAAATTCGCGTCCATGCGCGGTTGAATTCTTGAACCGCGAATACGCGCGAATGGACGCGAATGGCTTTCCCAAATCGAACCCGAGCAGTGAGCCTGATCGTGCAGCGCGCTGTTGCAGTCCCGCCTGCGCGGGAATGACGTGCGAGTAGCAAAGTTAGAGGTTCTCAGTGACTCGCTGACTTTGCGGAGCCCTGCCGGACAAGACGGCAGTGACGACCCACGTTCTGCAACCGGCGCCCAGGCAAAGAAGGTCGGCGAGCCAGCTATGGCAATTTGCCGCGGCCGAAGATTGCTAGCAGGCTCGCCGCTTCGGCCACATCTCCGCCGCGAACGGCTGCGAGCAGCGCTTCGATTTCCAAGAACTGCGATTCTGTGAAGGGCATGGCCGCCCCCGGCGGCGGCGGGGCGGCGACAAGTTGCTTTGCCAGGGCCGCAAGCAATTCGTCCAGTCCCGCGCCCGTGACGGCGCTCGCGAGCATTCCGGCTGGTCGCGAATCGCCGCCCACCGCGTGCGCGTCCTCGGAGGGAAGGTCGGATTTGTTATGCACGACGATCGCCGCGGGAAAATCAGCTAGCAGCGCCGCGTCGTCCGATGTCCAAAACTGCGAGGCATCGAAGACCAGCACAATTGCATCGGCCGATGCCAACCGCGCGCGGGCACGTAGCACACCTTCCCTTTCGATCGGTTCGCTGCTGGCGCGAAGTCCGGCGGTGTCGGCCAGCTCGACCGGCCAGCCGTCGATGGCCGACAGCGCGGTCACCACGTCGCGGGTCGTGCCGGGCTGATCGAAGACGATCGCCCGTTGGTAGCCGACCAAAGCGTTGATCAGGCTGCTCTTGCCGACATTGGGACGGCCCGCCAGCACGACCTGGAAAGATTGCGTCAGGTGCAATCCCACCTGCGAGCGATCGGCGAGTGTCATAAGCCGCTGCTGGGCGTTGGAAGTGTCGTGGGCCGCGAGCGCCGCGGCAATGGCGTCAATCTCGCGCCGCAATGCGCCGTTGAACTGATCGAGCAGAATCGACGCCGTCCGCTGGGTGCGGGCCGCGGCCAGCGCGATCGCGGCCGCGGCAATCAGCGGATCGCCGGATGGCCGATCAACGGCTTGCTGCGTGAGCCACTGGCGCCAATTGATGCACTGCGCGCCGCGCTCCACGAGCGCGGCGATCCAGCGCGCGCTGGCGGCCGCGCCGCCGTGACAATGCACCTCGACCTCGTCATCCGCGCGACGGCAAACGATCAGTTCCTCACCCTCCGGGTCGCAAAAGCGTCCATAGACGATCCTGCCGAGGGGAAACTCCTCGAGTCGCTTTCCTGCCGCGGAACAAAACAGATCGCCGACGAGCGCCGTCGCTCGCGGACCGGCCACGAGCAGCGTGGCCACCGCGCCGCGACCCGCGGGAGTGAGCAGCACGACGTATGCCGAATCGCGGGCAGCCATGCTTCAGACGACTCCGCTCGCTACGGTGCGAGAACAGGCAACATTTCTGGGTGGCACGCCCTGAGGTACGAAGGGCGTGGTTTTGTCGCGGCGCTCCACGCCCATCGCTGCGCTCTGGGACGTGCCACCCTCCGACACTTCACTTTGTCTACTCCGCGACCGAAAGCGCGATGCCTGCCAGCGTCAGGTACGGCGACAGTTCGGCGACGTCGGCCAGCGGCCCGGCAACACTGGGCGCGGCGCCGCCGGTGAGCAGCACCAGCGGCGCGGCGGGCGTGAGCGCGGCGAGTTGTGCGATCAATTCGCGGACCGCACCGACCGCGCCCCAGTACAAACCGGCCGAGAGCGCTTCGACGGTCGCAGCGCCAAGCACCGGCGGCGGGGAGGACAACGCTTGCATGTCGACCAGCGGCAGCAGATCGGTGAACTCGTGCATCGCACGGGCCGACGTGCCGATGCCGGGCAAGATGGTGCCCCCCATGAACGCACCCTCGGCCGAAATCAGGTCGACCGTGATCGCGGTTCCCAGGTCGACGATGATGGCCGGTCGGTCGGCGGGCCGCAGGCGATTGGCGGCCACGGCGTCGAGCAGCCGATCGATGCCGACCATGTCGGGCCGCGGCAAAGACACGGCCAGAGGCAGATCGCACGACGCCAGCAACACGATGCGCTCGCAGCCGCGCTTGCGCAGCCATTGAATCAAGCGGGCCGAAGGATCGCGTGCCACGCTGCCAATCGGCCAGGTTACGGCGTCGACGGCCAGCGGAGCGAGCCAGTCGGCGATTTCGTCCAGCGCCCCGTCTTGACCCGCGTGGTCGTGCGGCACGACGAGTGTCCGCGAGGGCATGGGCAGCGGCCGCTCGTCGAGCCGCTCGAACAGAGCCAGCTTGCTGCGGCTGTTGCCGACATCAACGGCCACGAGCGGCAACGGCACGGGCTCGCGGTGCAAACGTGAAGTCGCGGCCGGCGTTATGCTGGCGTTTGCCATGCGGGCGTGCTTCGCGTGGTCCATGGCTTGCTTCAGCTCGTGTCGACTCACTAACGCCACTGCTCGGACGTCATTCCCGCGAATGCGGGAATCCAGCACACCACAAGTCGGCCCTGCACCATTACAACCGCCGCGCACGAGTCTCTTTCACCATCGCGCTGCCCCGAGTGTCTGGATTCCCGCCTGCGCGGGAATGACGGTCATTTTGCCCCCAGTCACATAGTGCCCCCCAGCCACAAGATTCCGCCAGCCCGCGGTCAACGGTTCCAGACACCTTCCGCAGCGGCTTCATCCAGCGATCGAGGATCCAGCGCACGCGCAATCGCGGCCAGCAATCGGTCCAGTCCTTGGCCCGTCACCGCCGACATGGCTAGGACTTCTCGACCCAGCTCCTGCGCCAATTGGTCGCGCACGGCGTCGGCGCCGGGCAGCTCGGCCTTTGAGACGACGACGATCTCGGGACGTTCCCGCAGTTTTGCGTCGTACTGTTCGAGCTCGCTGCGAATGGCCCGATAGTTGGTCAGCGGATCGGTGCCGTCCGCCGGCTGGGGTTCGACCAGATGTACGAGAATGCCGGCCCGCTCGATGTGCCTGAGAAACTCGTGACCGAGCCCCACTCCGGCGTGGGCCCCTTCGATCAAGCCCGGCAGATCGGCCATGACGAACGAGTGATCGAAATCGATCCGCACGATGCCCAGGTTCGGGTACTTGGTCGTGAATGGATAGGCGGCAATCTGCGGCCGCGCGTGCGAGAGCCGGCTGAGGAGCGTGCTCTTGCCGGCGTTCGGCTTGCCGACCAGCCCCACGTCGGCGATGACTTTCAGTTCCAAAATCAAGTCGCGAATCTCGCCTGGGCCACCGAGCGTTCTTTGCCTGGGACCGCGATCGGTCGAGGTTTTGAAACGGGCGTTGCCCTTGCCGCCGCCACCGCCGCGAGCTCCGGAGACGGTCTCGCCCGCGATGGCCAAATCCTTGATGATGTGCCCTTCGCGCGCGTCGATGATGACCGTGCCTGGGGGAACGCGCAGGATCAGATCTTCGGCATCGCGACCGTGGCATTTCGCGCTTCGGCCCGGTCCACCCTCTTCGGCCTTCCAGGCGTGCCGGTGCGCGATAGCAGACAGGCTGTCGACGCCGGCTTCGGCCAAGAAGATCACGCTGCCGCCGTGGCCGCCATCGCCGCCGTCGGGTCCGCCAAAGGCGACCTGCTTCTCGCGGCGGAAGCTGGAGCAGCCGTCGCCCCCTTTGCCGGCCTCGACGTGGATTTCAACGCGATCGACGAACATGGTAGTGCGAGTGTCCTGGGGGGCGGGCGTCTCGCCCGCCATTGGTCCTGAGAGCGTTAGGCGGGCGGGACGCCCGCCCCCACCGAGAATCCATCCTACGCGACGGCGAAGTGAAAGCCCACCGTCCGACGAAAAACCCGCCAACGAAAAACCCACGGGGCGTGGCCCGTGGGCTTGTGACTAATGGTTGCGGTAACCCGAATTATCGGGGCGGCGCGGCTGCTGCGAGCGGCGTTCAGCCGGCTGCGACGACGCTCACGCGGCGGCCTTCGCGGTCGAACTTAACCTTGCCGGGCACCAGCGCAAACAGCGTGTAATCGGAACCTTGGCCGACTCCCTTGCCGGGATGGAAGCGATTGCCGACCTGGCGAATCAGAATGTTTCCGGCGATTACCGCTTCGCCGCCAAACTTCTTGACGCCGCGGCGCTGGCCCAACGAATCGCGTCCGTTGCGGCTGGAACCTTGGCCTTTTTTATGTGCCATGATGGCGTCTCCTGAATCGTGGCGGCAGTTGAATCGCGACTATTGACTATCGGCTACTTTCGACAATCGGCTGACTGGGTGGCACGCCCCTGAGGTACGAAGGACGTAGCGGCCGCAATGTAAAGTGCGGCCAAAACCGACTCCCCCTTGCTGGCGCGTCGGGCTAGTATGCCTAACTTGCACCAGCCCTTCTCGGCTCGATTTTACCGTCCGCCTGCGGCTGCGTTGGCCGCTTTTGCCGGCGGGGGCGAATCGCCCTTTTTAGCTACAAAGCCGGCCGGAGTCAATTGCCCATAGGCCCAAGAGTAGTCGACGAAGCGGATCTCATCCTCGTGCTCGTGCTGGCGGTCGCTGGGGCGCCAGAAATTCAGCACCAGGGTCTTGGGGTAGAACTGCCGTCCGGTCGTGGGCGGCTGGCCCTTAGTAAATGCTCCCGGTGGGTCGACCCATTGATAGGCGTTGGTCAGACCTTGCACGTAGATGGCAAAGTAATCCGTCGCCGGGTCGATGTCTTCCCACGTCGCCACACCCCAAACGGTTGCCGCGCGGCCCTTGGGCGTCGGCGGGACCATGACCGTGCCCATCTCGATTGTGTTTTTCAGGGGGCGGCTGGGATCTTCGCGGCGCTGAATCTCGGGCAAGGCCACGGGAATCAATCGGTCGGGGTAGACCTTCCTCGTGTCGCGACTTTCCAACATGAAACGCGGCGTGAACCGCACTGGCTTTTCCTGCGGGTTCTTCACTGAGTACAGCAAGTACCAGACTAGTTTGCGCTCCATGTGGCCCTCGGGCTGGGGCACGTCGACCTGGATGAAGCGGACCGGCTTAAACTCGAACTCGAGCGCCCAAACGTCGCGACGAAAGGCCGTATCCTTGGCCGGCGACTTGTCTTTCGACCAGGCACGTTCGGCATACACGGGGTCGTCGGCCAACAACTCCATCACGTCGTGCCGACTGACCATCTCGCTGGCCTCGGTCAGGGGATTCACGGGGATCATCACGCCTGGAGCCAGTTTGCGATACGACTGCGGACCCGCCTTGGCGCCAGCCTCGGCTTTCGCAGCGGGCTGCGCGGCAGCCGGGGCTTTTTGGACGGCCGGTACTTTGGGCGGCACGTTCGCGGCCGGAGGATTCTTGGCCGCCGCAGGCTGCTTTTGATCGGCGACCTGGGCAAACGAGGGGGCCACGGGAAGCAGCCAAAGCCCCGCCAAGGAAGAAGCCGCAAATAGGAACGAGCCGAGTCGAGGACGCATGGAAGTCGTTCTCTGTGCCGTGAGAGCTCTGTGCCGTTGAAGTGCCGCCCCGGAAGTATCTATCGTAATTGCAGTTGGGGCGGGTGGTCAAGGATTTAGCGGCAGTTGACGCACAAAGCACAAAAGCACAATTATCCCATTCTGTCGACGGGTCGGCATCGGTTGGGCGACCTCCTTGGGCGATGACGACTTGTGAACGATTCGGCGTTCCGAGCATGCGGAACGTTTCGATTGCCCTGTCGCGCATTACAAGCTCGCCGTCGGCGAGATCAGCCGAAACGGCACCGCCACGCCTTCCCCGCCGGCCTCGCGCAGCGCTGCTCGGTCCGCGTAATGGGCGACCGCGATCCGTCGGGCCGGGACTGACCATTCCAGCTCCGTCACATCCAGCGGCCAGGGCGCGGCCGTAAATTGGCCCCCTGTTTCTTGGATCGGCGTGATGGTTAAACTTCGGCCGTCCGGCGGATCGAAGACCTGCGGCTGGTGGCGGGCCGCACAGCAGAACCACAGGCTCAACCCGTCGAAGAATCGCAGCCAGGCGAGACCTCGCTCGGCGATCTTGGGCGAGTGCCGGTCCGGGGCGGTGCCGATCCACGATTCCAGCCATTCAGCGCGGCGCTGGTCCTGCTCGCCGAGGAACTCGGTGGCCAGCGTCGAACCGAACTTGCTGGCCTGCCAGCGTGGCGCCGCCCCTCGCAGCAGCGCACTGAAATGGCCGCTCACCACGTAGGCTTGCAGGTCGCCCCGCGCGGCAGCCATCTCGATCGACTGCTGCCAGATGCCCAGCGATTCGGCCAGTGGCATCTCGGTGAATTCCAACGGCTGGCCCGACTGGGGGTCGCAATCGGGTCGACGATCCCAGGCCGCCCAACCGTCGTCGTGGTGATCGATTGCGTCGATCAGTTCGTTGCGCGGTTCGAGCGGTCCGCTTGCGGACGCAACCCAGTGCTCGGCCAGCAGTCCGGACAGACGGGCATGCTCGATCTGTGGGATCAACAACCAGCACTTGTTCCGGCCGGGATCAGTCTCATCGCGCCGTATCATCGGCCGGCCATTTTACGGGGAACTTTGCGACGATACTGCTTGGGTACAAGCAGTGGCACATTTGCCATTCTACCGTAGATGAGCTACTTACGGACGGATGCCGGCGTGAGCACTGCGGCACTTTTGGCTGCGGCATTTTTAGTAGCGGTACCGCTGGAAGAACTGTCGCCTTTCCCATTCGCGCTTTTCGCGGTCGCACTCTCCGTCGCACCGCCAGCGGCAGGAACCTCGGTGAACTCCAGGGTTCCAACGACCGCGGCGTCGGCCGCTCCCAGGCGCTCGACCAGATTCGATTCGAGCGTAAAGGCGAACACGGTCTGGCGGCCCTTCGCGTCGGCGACCAGGTAGTAATTCCACTGGATCGGCAGTTCGTCGACCGTCCCCTCGGCGGCAACGCGATAGATCGTGTAGCCCAGGCCGTTCACGGACTCCGATGCCCCCAAGAATCGGCGGAAGCTCTTGGCGAGCGACTTCTCGACGTCCTGCTGAAACTTGTCGAGCGACGCGTGCCCGCCCGGCTTCACGGGCTCAAGCGAGCTGACGTTGCACTGGGCCACGAGCTCACCCCGATCGACCAGTCGCATCGCCAGCGAATCGGCCGTTTCGTTCATAACATGCCACTGGCGATCGTGGAGCAGGCGAAAATGGCTGGCCGTCGATTCGTACTCCAGCAGCGCCCGTTCCGGCGGAAGCGACAGGTCCATGCCTTCCAGGGCCTGGTTGTCGAGCTGCGTGTACACGCCGTTGGGCGCGATCTTCATTTGCAGCCGGGCGACCACATCGACGCCGGGCGCGACATGGCCGATCGACCGCTTTTCCTTGGTCAACAGGGCCAACCAGGTGATCCGCCCTAGTTTGCGGTCGAATCGGTAGCGGCCTTTGACTTCCATCTCGCTGGCCACACCGCCCGAAGCACCTTGCACATTGCCGCGGATTTCGACCTGGGCCGTCGCGTCGTTGATTTCCACAAGTTGGCTGGAAACTTCCGCGCGGTTCACCGCATCTAAACCCAGAAGCCCGGCCAGAAGCTGGTCGCCATGTTGCCAGCGGTCGCCTTGGGCGACGGGATCTTTGGGCAGCAGCCCTTCGATCAGTGCGCTGTTGGCGGGCACGTCGATCAAGTCAAGTTCCTCGCGGGCCAAAGGGCCGGAGGGGCTGAACATTGTCGTCGCTACCGAACCTACTTCGCTCTTAACTGTCGTGTCTTTAACGGACGCAATTGGGGTCGATGCACTTTGGGCCGGTGCGACGGCGATCAGCCGGCGATCGGCACGCAATTGGGGCTTTACCAGGCCCTTTTCGATCTTGATGACCGCGTCGGCCCGGTCGTAGTAGCGAATGGCGAGCGGGCCGCCGGAGCGTTCTTCACCAGGTTGGAGCAGATTCTCGCCAAGGAACTTCTCGCCGTAGATCATCGTGCCGACGACGCTCATCGGCAGTTTGCGAACCTTGCTTTCTTCGATCAACGAGAGGTCACCGCCGACCTCGAGCAGAACTTCGACGTGCGAGACTTCACCCGCCTTGCGCGTGCTGCGCAACGATTGAGGCTCGCCGGCCAGCAACCCTGCCGCATGGCCGCCGAAGCATGATACGGATAAAGCGAAGCTAAGGAAGGGAAACGAAGTCCGTCGCGTCATTGACGTGTTCCTCGAGGCTAAACCGCAAGCGTTCGGGCCACTGTTTGATGTGGGTGACAGCATTGAAACGCAACCCTGGCATGCACCCACCCTCGCTAAATCGACTGCCGCGGCGGGACCGGTTCAATCGAAAGTCGGGCCTGCACCGATTCCATCGATCTCGGCGGTCGCACGGGGAATTCTGCCGCAAGGGCCAACTCAGAACCCCCAGGGTGGGGTATTGCCTGGCCACCAATCGGACACTCAGAAATCCGGTAACTTGTTGCAAGTTGCCCAGATTTACGCCGTTGTAGGAGAAACCTTCCCAATTCGGTTCACGGGGTCAGCCGACCACAAATGCGTTGCCGGTTTCGGCACAATAAGGTATTGTTCCTATTGGACATACGTCGCTGCGCACGACGGCAGTGGCGGGCCGCTGCAACCCTCGCAATTGGCAAAAAAAATACGACCGGGCGCGAACTTTCTTTGGCCCACTGGACACTCTGCTGCGTAGGACTACCTGAACGGGCAATACCAACGAGACAACGCGGCAACTGGATGAACTGGACACTGTCAACAGATGGACACTGTCGAGCCTGACGGCCCAAAACCTAACAGGCGACCCATGGGCCAAACGAGGATTTTGGCCGTGAACGGAAACCAAAAGCTGCCATCCAAGTCCAATTAGCAGGCGATCAATAACGGCACGCGACTGGCACGCAATTCGCTCATGACTTGCGAGCCGAGTTGGACTGCCAAAGAAGTGTTCGGGACGAAGACCGAGGCAAACACAACGCCCACCGAAGCCGCTGGGACGCGGTTACGAGGGCGTCAGAGAAGTTTAACGGCCCCCAACGAACTCACTTAGGGTTAAGGCCGTCCAGGAAGTACCTTCAGCCGGTTGCGGGAGTCGCAGGGAAGGCCGGCAGATGGGTCGAGCCGCAAGTCGGTTCGAGAAGGGGAATGCAATGCACGCCGATTATCTCAATCCAGCCATTCGTCAGCTCCGCGATCAGCAGGTGCGTTTCGCTCCGCGAGAAAAGAAGCTCGACCAGGTCAATCGGGCCGAGCGGCTACTCGCCGAGTTGGAACCGAAGCGTAGCTATAGCTATCGATATCTCTGCCACCGCGTGACCGACTTCCGGCCCGAGTCGTATCCCGACTTGAAGCTCTCAGGCCAGGAAGCCCGGCACGATCTGCGTTTGTTCATCGAGGACGTTTCCGACGCGGCCGACATGCCGGCCGATAACGCCGGCGAACCCGTGCTTACCGTCGAACAACTGAGCGACCGCTTCAAGGTCTCGACCAAGACCATCGCCCGCTGGCGCCAGCAGGGCCTGGTCAGCCGGCGATTCGTCTTCGACGGTCGCAAGCGGGTCGGCTTCCTGATGAGCTCCGTCGAAAAGTTCGTGGCCGGCAACGAAGACCGCGTCCGCCGTGGCGGGCGATTTAGCCAGCTTACGCCCGACGAGAAGGACACGATTGTCGAGCGGGCACGCCGACTGGCCCACGCCGGTGGTTGCCCCGCGGAAGTCACCAAGCGCTTGGCCCAGAAGATGGGCCGCAGCGTCGAGACGATTCGCTACACGCTCAAGCAGTTCGACCAGGAACACCCAGACATGGCGTTGTTCCCCGAGAGCAGCGGACCGTTGTCGGCCCTGACCAAGAAAAAGATCTACAACCAGTACCGCCGCAACGTCTCGGTCGACGCCTTGGCCAAGGCCCATTGCCGCACGAAAACCAGCATTTACCGCGTCATCAACGAGATGCGGGCCGTGCGGATTCTCGAGCTGCCGTTGGATTGCATCGAGAACCCCCTGTTTGCCAAGGCTGGGGCCGAAACCGTCGTTCTTGGCCCGCCGCCCGAAGCGCCTCCGGCGCCAAAGAAAACCCGGCTGCCAACCGGACTGCCCACGTATTTAGCCAGCCTGTACGAAGTGCCGCTGCTCACGCGCGAGCAGGAAGAGTACCTCTTCCGCAAGCTGAACTTCCTGAAGTATCGGGCCGCCAAGCTGCGCGAATCGCTCGATCCCGATCGGGCCAAGAGCAGCCAGATGGACCAGATCGAAAAGCTCTACGAAGAGGCCGTCGCCACGAAGAACAAGATCATCCGCTCCAATTTGCGGCTGGTCGTGTCCATCGCCAAGCGGCACGTGGGACCGACCGACAACTTTTTCGAGCTGGTAAGCGACGGAAACATGTCGCTGATCCGGGCTGCCGAGAAGTTCGATTACGCCCGCGGCAACAAGTTCAGCACGTACGCCAGTTGGGCGATCATGAAGAATTTTGCCCGCACGATCCCCGACGAGCTGCGTCGCCGCGACCGTTTCCGCACGAGCACGAGCGAGATGTTCTCGAGCACCGAGGACGATCGATCGGACCAATACGCCCAGGAGTCGGCCCAGCATCAACGCGAGTCGCAGATCGGCAAGATCCTCGAACGGCTTGACGATCGGGAGCAAAAGATTATCATCAGCCGGTTCGGGCTGTCGCGCGGCCACGAGCCGCTCACGCTCAAGGAAGTCGGCGCCGAAATGGGCGTGACCAAGGAGCGGGTGCGGCAGATCGAGGCCCGGGCACTCGACAAACTGCGCAAGGCGGCCGAGGAAGAGCACATTGAGATTCCAGGGCTGTGAGATTCCAGCCCCGAGATTCCAGCCCCTGCGGGAATCGTTTAAGTAGAGATTAGAGAAGTGGACCTGCCCTCCGACTGATAGCAGTCGGGGGGCAATTCTTGGCGCCGCTAGCCAGCGGATCGAACCTTAACGGAGGTGGCACAAGTTTGCGAAATCGACGTGGTTTGCCTGCCTGAACCGATCGCAGTATGCGGCGTTTGGGTCGGTAGAGAGGGTCGTTGATCGCAACAGTCGCCAGCCTTTGTTTTCTGCGGTGTTTGGCCGTTTTTCGTCGTCCGGCGTGGGTCCGTTCCCGCCCGTTGACGCGAACCGCAGCCGAAATTCTGGGTCTTCCATATTGCGGATCCGTCGGAGTTGATTATATTCATTGGTTTTCGTGGCAGGTCTCCCAGGCTAGCGTAGCTCAATTGGCAGAGCAGCTGATTTGTAATCAGCAGGTTGTGGGTTCAAGTCCCTCCGCTAGCTCGTACCGAACGCGCAGCGGCGTGGGCGTATTGGTCGCACGCCTGCCGGTGCAATATCCATATAATGCGGTGACCTGTAACGGCAGGGTCCAAATACAACAGGGCCTAAATGCAGCGGCACATTAATGTGGCCAGTAAGTAATGTGGCCAGATAAGTAACGATGCGGCGCCGACTGATGTCGGGCGACTCCTCTCGGAACGTGTAAGGATGTGGTCAGCAGGGCTGCGATAAACAGGCCCGAGGCGGGGGGTTTCCCGAGCGGTCAAAGGGGTCAGACTGTAAATCTGATGGCTATGCCTTCGCAGGTTCGAATCCTGCACCCCCCACTGAAATAATTTCGACAAAACACAAGACCACAAGCGACAAGATCGGGCGAGCAAAAGTTTGTACGGACGACGGGTCGTTCAGCGTGCGGGTGTGGCTCAGACGCGGGTGTAGCTCAATGGTAGAGCAATAGCCTTCCAAGCTGAAGACGAGGGTTCGATTCCCTTCACCCGCTTCGATCGGACTCGGTCGAGGGGCAGGCTTGGTCCATGGGATCGCAGGTAGCGGCGTCGAGGAGAGCGCAGGTAGCGGCGACTAGACGAGAGTTTAAGATTGAGACCGCCCGCGATGGGGGCGGTCTGAAATGGGACCGGCTGAGATGGGACAGGCTGAAATGCCACGAGCGTCGCTGGGCTCACGAATGGCCCGGGCTGCCGTGCGGATCGGCCGCCACGCTCACGAGTGTGTGTACTGCAAACATCCGCCCTTGCGGAACTGCGTGCTCGGGCATCTTGCTTGAACAATTTGCCCTTGAACAGTGTCTTTTGGACGCAGTAACGTCGGAGGTCGCGATGTGCTGCTGTAGCTCAGTTGGTAGAGCGCGTCCTTGGTAAGGACGAGGTCATGGGTCCGAATCCCATCAGCAGCTCATTTGTGTCAACAGCTCATTTGCGTCAACTATATCCACCGATATGCCAGTCGAAGAAATCGTAGGGAGAAAGAATGGCTAAGCAAGTTTTCGAACGGAAGAAGCCGCACGTCAACGTGGGCACCATCGGCCACATCGATCACGGCAAGACGACGCTCACCGGCGCGATCCTTTCGGTGCAGGCCGCCAAGGGCCTGGCCAGCTTCAAGTCGTATGCCGACATCGCCAAGGGCGGTACGGTCCGCGACGAAACGAAGACCGTGACCATCGCCGTCAGCCACGTCGAGTACGAGACGGCCAACCGTCACTACGCGCACATCGACTGCCCTGGCCACGCCGACTTCATCAAGAACATGATCACCGGCGCCGCCCAGATGGACGGTGCCATTCTCGTCGTCTCCGCGGCCGACGGCCCCATGCCGCAAACTCGCGAGCACATCCTGCTGGCTCGCCAAGTCGGCGTGCCGGCCCTGGTCGTGTTTCTGAACAAGTGCGACCTGGTCGACGATCCTGAATTGCTCGACCTGGTCGAGATGGAAGTCCGCGACTTGCTGACGCACTACGGCTTCAACGGTGACGACATTCCGATCGTCCGCGGCGCGGCCCGTCCGGCCTACGACAATCCCAAGGATCCCGCGGCGAACAAGTGCATCCAGGACCTCATGGACGCCATCGACAGCCACATCCCCGAGCCGCCGCGCGAAGTCGACAAGCCCTTCCTGATGGCGGTCGAAGACGTGTTCTCGATTGAAGGCCGCGGCACCGTCGCCACCGGCCGTATCGAGCGCGGCGTGGTCAACGTCGGCGACGAAGTCGAAGTCGTCGGCCTGACCAAGGAGGGTCGCAGGACGATCGTCACGGGCGTCGAGATGTTCAATAAGACGCTCGACAAGGGCCAGGCTGGCGACAACGTCGGCTGCCTGTTGCGCGGCATCAAGCGAGACGATATCGAGCGCGGCCAGGTCATCGCCAAGCCCGGTTCGATTACGCCTCACACCAAGTTCGAGGCCGAGGTCTACGTCTTGTCGAAGGAAGAAGGCGGCCGGCACACGCCGTTCTTTAGCGGCTACCGCCCGCAGTTTTACTTCCGCACGACCGACGTTACCGGCTCCTCCAACCTGTTGAGTGGCGCCGAGATGTGCATGCCGGGCGACAACGCCAAGCTTTCGATCGAGTTGATCTCGCCGATTGCCATGGACGACGGCGTCCGCTTTGCTATTCGCGAGGGTGGCCGCACGGTGGGTTCGGGCGTGGTCACGAAAATCCTGGAATAGACCGATTTTGGAATAGCCCGATGTTTGAATTGTTTCAGGGGGGCCCCAGACGTTAGGGGCGTAGCTCAACTGGCAGAGCGCTGGTCTCCAAAACCAGAGGTTGCGAGTTCGATTCCCGCCGCCCCTGCCATTACATGCGTCGCGGGAGGCTGTGTGCGGTCGACAGCCTCCCGCGGGCAACACACGGCACAGGGGGCCCGCAGAGAATTAGGGGCCCGCGAATTAGGGGCCCGCAAAGAAAGTCCGAGGATCGCGGCTGATGGCAAACGAGGGGACCTCCACGATGGGTGCGTTCTGGCGAGACCTTTTTAGAACGGGTCTCTACAAACGCAGTCAGGGACGGATCGCACGGCAGGTGACATTCGGCGTATTGGCCGTGGTCGTCGTGCTCGGCGCATGGTCGCTATTGGAGTTCATGACGGACAAGACGTTTCCGTTTATATCGAAGGTGTTCGATCCGACGGATCCGGTGCAAAAGAGCAAATACGACACGGTCAACGGAGTCTATCGTTACCTCTTGCCGATGGTGGTGTTTTTCGGCGGCATGTGGATGGCGTTCCGCGTGGTGAACTGGCCGCGGTTCGCCGATTTTTTGATCGCGGTCGAAGCGGAGATGAACAAGGTCTCTTGGCCCACCAGGACCGAGATGATTCGCAGTTCGATCGTGGTCATGATCACCATTTTTGGTCTGGCCTTCGTGCTGCTCTTTTACGATTTGTTTTGGCAGACCCTGTTGCGGTTCGTGGGCGTATTGCCCGGCGGCGGCGGTTAGCGACGGCGAAAAACCAGCGGCGAGCGACGAGACGAGCTCATTGACAGGACGAGATCATTGACAGGAAGTGCGTTGCAGCGAAGGCTTTTGATTAAGATTTGGGGGGGATTGGCGTGATGGACGAACCGCACAACTCGACCGACGAGCCGCGCGCCCCCACGGGGGACGCAGCCTCCGGAGAGGCTGTGCCTTCGCACGTCGGGCCTTCCCACGCCGGGCCTTCGCATGCCGGCGAGAACCAGGGAAGCGCGGTCCACGGCGCCGGTGCGCAGAGCAACGGCGCTTCGCCGCCACCCGCCGCCGATGCGCCCCCCGCCGAGGTCTACGCGCAATCGCGAGCGCCAGGCGAGATGCCGCCGGACGAGGTTCCCGACGTCGACGACGAAGCGGACGACGGGACGTCGCGAGCGAGCAATGGCCAGGGCAGCGGCGGTCAGGGTGTTGACGGCACTCCCGAACACCCCGAGCCGACAGGTCAGCGCGAGTGGTACATCTTGAAGGTGCAGAGCAATCGCGAGGACTCGATCCGCGAGGCCCTGTTGCGGCGGATCGCCGTCGCCGGGCTGGGCGGATTCTTCGGCGAGATCATCGTGCCCATCGAGATGGTCTCGGAGTTCAAGGGGGGCAAGAAGAAGGTCGTCAAGCGCAAGCTGTATCCCGGCTATATCGTCGTGAACATGGAGATTACCGAGGATTCGTGGTTCCTGATTCGCGAGACTCCGGGCATCGGCGACTTCACCGGCTCGGGCGGCAAGCCCAGCCCCATGCTGGCCCACGAGGTCAGTCGCATTGTCACCAAGCAAGAAGACAAGACCGACGACGCGCCGAAGCTGAAGATCAAGTTCAAGTCCGGCGACCGCGTCAAAATCACGGAAGGGACGTTCGAGAACTTCGAGGGAGACGTCGATACGATCGACGAAACCAACGGCCGCGTGACCGTGATGATCAACATCTTCGGCCGGTCGACCCCCGTGGATCTCGAGTATTGGCACATCGAGTCGATTTGAGCGAGTTTTGAATTGTTGAGCCGCCGCGAGCACGCGGCGGAATATTTTTTTTTTCGAGAGTAGCACGGCGACCATGGCAAAACAGTTGGTAGCGCAAGTCAAGTTTCAAGTGCCCGGCGGACAGGCCACGCCCGCGCCCCCGGTCGGCACGTCGCTGGGTCGGTTCGGCGTGAACCTTGGCCAGTTCGTGCAGCAGTTCAACGAGAAGACGCGCGACGCCGGCGGGATGCCCATTCCCGTGGTCGTCAGCGTGTACAACGACCGCTCCTTCGATTTCATCCTGAAGAGCCCGCCCGCGGCCGCGCTCTTGAAGCAAGCGGCCGGCATCGCCAAGGGATCGGGCGTGCCCAACCGCGACAAGGTCGGCAAGGTGACCAGCGCCCAGTTGGCCGACATCGTGAAGTTAAAAATGAACGACCTGAACGCCCGCGACATGGATCACGCCAAACGCATGATCGAGGGCACCGCCCGCAGCATGGGCTTGACCGTCGAGGGATAACGCAATCGTCCCGCCCTCGCTCGCCGCTGGCTCGCGGCTAAACGATATAACGAACCGATTACTGACGACTGACTTCCGTCCACTGCCCCCACCGCCCACTGATTTCTATGACCAAGCTATCTAAGCGCATGAAGGTGATGACGTCCAAGGTTCAGGCCGACACGCCGGTGCCGCTCGCGCAGGCCGTGGATGTGCTCAAGCAATTCAACACCGCCAAGTTCGATCAGTCGGTCGAGATCGCCATGCGGCTGGGCGTCGACGCCAAGCAGGCCGATCAGCTCGTCCGCGGCTCGATCGTGCTGCCGCACGGCATCGGCAAGTCGCTGCGCGTTATCGTGTTCGCCAAGGGTGACCTGGCCGAGCAGGCCAAGGCCGCGGGCGCCGCGGAAGTGGGCGCCGACGAGATGGCCAAGAAGATCAAAGACGGCTGGACCGATTTCGACGTCTGCATTGCCGCACCCGACATGATGGGCGTTGTCGGGCCGTTGGGTCGCGTGCTAGGCCCGCGCGGGCTGATGCCCTCGCCGCGTGCCGGCACGGTCACGCCCGAAATCGCCAAGACCGTCAAAGAGTACAAGGCCGGCAAGGTCGAGTTCCGCAACGACGCGGGCGGCATCGTCCACGCCGTGGTGGGAAAGATTAGCTTCGACGCACAAAAGCTCGTCGAGAACATCCAAGCCTTCATGGACCATATCCACGCCATCAAGCCCCACGGCGTGAAAGGCAATTACATCAAGACGATCGCCATCAGCGCCACGATGAGCCCCGGAATACAAATCGCCGCTTAGCCGAGTTGCTTGCCCCGCGTCGATATTTGTCCGGGCGAGGGCAACATTTAAACGGCAACCTTCAATACGACCAATCCAAAGCAAGACTGAAATACTGACGGGTCCCCATGAGCAAGTACGTTAAGAATCTATTGACCGACGAAGTCAAGCGTCGCTGGGAGGGCGTCGAAAATGCCCTGCTAGTGACCGTCGCCGGGCTCGACGCGGTGAAGAACAGCCAGCTTCGCCAGAAGCTGCGCGGCAAGAACATCAGCCTGCTGATGATCAAGAACAGCATCGCGCGGCGGGCCTCGGAGGGAACGCCGTTGGCGGCCGCCTTCGAGGAAATGGAAGGCTCGCTGGCCGTCGTGTGGGGTGGCGAAGACATCGTCTCGCTGGCCAAGGAAATCGCGGCTTTGGCGGGCGACAAGTTGTTCGCCCCCTTCGCCGCGCGCGGCGGTGTGATGGACGGCGGACGCCTCACGGCCGATCAGGTCGAGGCCGTCAGCAAATGGCCCAGCCGGCAAGAGCAGTTGAGCATTGTCGCCGGGCAAATCCTCTCGCCGGGCGCCATGCTCGCCAGTCAGTTGATCAGCATCGGCGGCGCGCTGGCCAGTCAGATCAAGCAGAAGAGCGAAGGCGAAGAAGGCGTGGCCGACGGTGGCGTTGAAGCTGGAGCCGGCGAAGCTGAGGCAAGCAGTGCTCCGGAAGCCAGTGCTCCGGAAGCCAGTGCTGCCGCCGAAGGCGCTCCCGCCGCGGAAAGCAGCGGCGAAGCACCGAGCGCATAAACGAAGACGGAACAACTCGAGTAACCCCAACGATCAAAGACAAAAAGTACAGCGAAGACCTAATTACAGTGCGACCCAAATTACAGTGCGACCCAAGCCCTACGATGGGCACACGATATTTCCATTCAGATCGCGCCGCCGGGAAATCCAGAGTCGGCCCCCGGCGCGCCAAAACGTGAGAAAGGACCGATAGAGCGATGAGTGATAGCGATACCGCAACCATGGAATTCTCCGCGGCCACCAAGGACATGGGCGACAAGATCGTCCAGTTGACGCTGAAGCAGGCCAAGGAGCTCAGCGATTACCTCGAAAACGTACACGGCATCAAGCCGGCCGCCGGCGGCGCCGTCATGATGGCCGGGCCCGGTGTTGGCGGCCCAGCGGCCGCGCCGGTCGAAAAGACCGAATTCGACGTCATCTTGGATAGCTTCGGCGAGCAGAAGATCGGCGTCATTAAGGTCGTGCGCGCTGCGACGGGCCTGGGCTTGAAGGAAGCCAAGGATCTGGTCGAAGCCGTGCCCGGCAAGATCAAGGAAGGCATTTCCAAGGAAGACGCCGAGAAACTCAAGAAGGAGCTCGAGGCCGCCGGCGCAAAGGTCTCAATCAAGTAGCGACGAGGTTCACTGTTGTTAAGAGGGTTCCCTGTTGTTAATAGGGCGATTCCGTTCAGCAGGATGTCTCTGTCAAGACTTGCTTCCGACACGGGCAAAACTGGCTTCCGACACGGGCTCTCACCACAAGAGTACGTTCACGCGCCGTTAGCGCATCAGCGCGATGCGGCGCGGGCGAAAGTAGCTTGACCTTTACTCGTTCCTACCCCAAGAGCAGGCGGGCAGCGACCCCTGAAACGCAGTGGGGACCGTGGTGATGCTACGCGCACCCGCCGCGCCGCGTCCCAGGCGATCCTCGCCCCGTCTTAAAAATTCGTAGGAGTACGACTCTCTATGGCCACTTCGGCAGAACGACGTTTGCGACCCAAGGAAATCCGTCGCTTCGGCACGCTCCACGAGCATCACGGGATGCCGGACCTGACCGAGATTCAAACCCGCAGCTACCAGGCCTTCTTGCAACTGGATGCGGCGGTCGAGAATCGCAAGGACGAAGGTCTCGAAGGCGTGCTGCGCGAGATCTTCCCCATCGAGAGCTACGATAAGACGCTCCGCCTGGAATACGTGCGCTACGAGCTCGGCAAGCCCCGTTACGAGCCCGACGAATGCCGCCAACTGCGGCTCACCTACGGACGGCCCTTCAAGGTCTGGTTGCGGCTCACCAAAGAGCAGCCCATCGAGGAAGAGGTCTACTTGGGCGACATGCCCATCATGATCGGCGGCGGCGAGTTCATCATCAACGGCGCCGAACGCGTCGTGGTGAGCCAATTGCACCGCAGCCCGGGCGTGGACTTCGTCAGCGACATGGAAGGCAACGAACGACGCCTGCACAGTTGCCGCGTCATTCCCGAACGCGGCAGTTGGATCGAGCTCAACGTCGGCAAGAAGGACAACCTCACGGTCCGCATCGACCAAAGCGGCAAGTTCTCGGCCATGACGCTGCTGCGGGCCATGGACCCTAAGTACGGCCAGAACGTGCAGCTCATCCGTTGTTTCTATCCGACCACGCACGAAACGATTCACGACGGCCGCAGCGTCAGCAAGATCGAGGGGAAGATCGCCGTCGGCGATGTCGTCTATCCGGCCTCGAGCGAGCGGGCCGGCGAGATCATCCTCGAAGGCGGCCAGAAGATCACCAAGAACGCCGCCGAATTGATCTGCACGTCCGGGCTGAGCTCGATCGAAGTCATGCCCGACGTTCGCGATTCGCTGGTCTTCAACAGCCTGCAAGAAGACAACACCTCGAGTCACGAGGAAGCCCTGCTGAAGATTTACCAGCGGCTGCGTCCCGGCAATCCGCCGCAGTTGGAAAAGGCCCGCTCCCTGTTCCACGAAAAGTTCTACGACACCAACCGCTACCGGTTGGGCAAGGTGGGTCGCTTCCGCATCAATCGCAAGCTGGGTCTGAAGATCCCCGAAACGGAAATGACGCTCCGGCCCGAGGATCTCATCGCGGCCATCCAGTATCTGCTCAAGCTCCGCGGCGACGAGCCGGGCTACGAGATCGACGACATCGATCACTTGGGCAATCGACGCCTGCGGACCATCGACGAGTTGGCCAGCGACGAATTGCGCAAGGGCTTCCTCAAGCTCCGCCGCACGGTGCAAGAGCGGATGAGCCTGAAGGACGTTCAGGACATTACGCCCCGCAGCCTGATCAACCCCAAGAGCGTTTCCGCGGCGATCGAGTATTTCTTCGGTCGCGGCGAATTGTCGCAGGTCGTCGACCAGACCAATCCGCTCTCGATGCTCACGCACGAGCGGCGGCTCTCGGCCTTGGGCCCCGGCGGTTTGAATCGCAAGCGAGCCGGGTTCGAGGTCCGCGACGTACACATTTCGCACTACGGCCGCATCTGCCCGATCGAGACGCCGGAAGGCACCAACATCGGTTTGATCTCCAGCCTGGGGATTTATGCCGGCGTCGACTCCTACGGCTTTCTCGTCACGCCCTACCGCAAGGTCCACAAGGGCAAGCTCACCGACGAGGTCGTTTGGTTGCGTGCCGACCAGGAAAGCGAAGCCTACCTCGCCCCCGCCGATACGCCCTTGGACAAAGGTCGGCTGCAGGGGGACAACATCATCGCCCGCTATCGGGCCGACTTCGAACTCGTGCCCATCGACAAGATCGACTACATCGACGTCGCCCCCAGCCAGATGGTAGGCGTGTCGGCCGGATTGATCCCGTTCTTGGAACACGACGACGCCAACCGCGCGCTGATGGGTTCCAACATGCAGCGGCAAGCCGTGCCGTTGCTCGTCACCGAGCCGCCGATCGTGGCCACGGGCATGGAGCGCGACGTGGCCCAGAACTCGGGCATGCTCGTGCGGGCCCGCAAAAAGGGCGCCGTCACGTACGTCGACTCGCAGCGGATCGAGATCGGTTCCGAGGTCTATCCCCTGCGCAAGTTCGTGGGCCTCAACGAGCGCACCTGCCAGAACCAAAAGCCGATCGTCGAGATGGGCCAAAAGGTCGAGAAGGGCGAAACGATCGCCGACGGCGCGGCGACCTTCCGCGGCGAGTTGGCGCTGGGCCGCAACGTGCTGGTCGGCTTCATGGCCTGGGACGGGTTCAACTTCGAGGACGCGATCATCATCAGCGAGGAGCTGGTCCAGGACGACACCTACACGTCGCTGCACATCGAGGAATTCGACATTGAAATTCGCGAGACCAAGCTGGGCCGCGAGGAGTTCACGCGCGACATTCCCAACGTCAGCGAAAAGGCCCTGCGCAACCTGGACGAAAACGGCATCGTGCGAATCGGCACGTACGTCCGCCCGGGCGACATTCTTGTCGGCAAGGTCTCGCCGAAATCGAAGACCGAGCTCACGCCCGAAGAGAAACTGCTGCACGCCATTTTCGGTCGCGCCGGCGAGGACGTGAAGAACGATTCGCTCGAAGTCCCCTCGGGCGTCGAAGGCATCGTCATCGACACGCAAAAATTCTCGCGCCGGCTGAGCCTCTCGGACGACGAGCGCAAGGCTTTCGAGAAGGCGCTCAAGGAAGTCGAGACCGAGGGCAACGCCAAAATTGCCGAAGCCTTCGGCAACCTCGTCACCGAGGTCGAGAAGGTGCTGGGCCGCGATCTGAAAGACGAGGAAGGCAACTCGCTCGTCCGCGACCAGGAACATAAGTACGTGGTCGAGCAGGCCGCCCGATTCCGCCTCGACACGCTCGACATCCGCAGCGCCCAGCGCAAGACCGAGGTCGAGAAGACGTACAAGACGCTCTGGCCGCAGGTCGAGACCGCCATCGACGATCGCGATCGTCGCCTCAACTCGATGAAGCGCGGCGACGAGCTGCGCAGCGGCGTGCTGCAAATGGTCAAGGTTTACGTGGCCGCCAAGCGCGTCATCTCGGTGGGCGACAAAATGGCCGGCCGCCACGGAAATAAGGGCGTCATCGCCAAGGTGCTGCCCCGCGAGGACATGCCGTTCTTGGCTGACGGCACGCCCTTGCAGATCGTCCTCAATCCGTTGGGCGTGCCCAGTCGTATGAATGTGGGCCAAATTCTCGAGACGCACTTGGGCTGGGCCGGCGCCAAGCTGGGCTTCCAGGCCATTACGCCGGTCTTCGATGGCGCCACCGAAGACACGATCCGCAAGTGCCTGGTCGAGGCCGACCTGCCCCGCCACGGCAAGGCACAACTGTTCGACGGCCGCACCGGAGTCGCCATGGAGCAGGAAACCACGGTGGGCTACATCTACATGCTCAAGCTGCACCATCTGGTCGACGACAAGGTTCACGCTCGCTCGACCGGCCCTTACTCGCTGATCACGCAGCAGCCGTTGGGCGGCAAGGCCCGCTTCGGCGGACAGCGGTTTGGAGAAATGGAAGTCTGGGCGCTGGAAGCCTACGGCGCGGCTTACATCCTGCAGGAGCTGTTGACCGTCAAGAGCGACGACGTCGAGGGTCGCACGAAGATCTACGAATCGATGGTCAAGGGCGAGAACACGCTGGAAGCCGGCACACCCGCCAGCTTCGACGTGCTCACCAACGAAATCCGCGGGCTGGGGCTGAACATGCAACTTGAGAAACGACGGGTCTGAAATCACGCTAACTCGCCGCCCGATCCACGGGATCGGGCGGTTGAAAATATCTCGACACTCGATATCCGCAATCACCACCCGCGGTGACCCCGATAAGGAGCACAAACAGTGAGCATCGGCGAAAGCTCTTACGATCGGATCAATGACTACGCTTCGGTAAAGATCAGCCTGGCCCGGCCGCACGACATCCGCAGTTGGTCGTTCGGCGAAGTCAAGAAGCCCGAGACGATCAACTACCGCACCTACCGGCCGGAAAAAGACGGCCTGTTCTGCGAACGCATTTTCGGACCCGAGAAGGACTGGGAATGCGCCTGCGGCAAGTACCGCGGCATGAAGTACAAGGGCATGATCTGCGATCGTTGCGGCGTCAAGGTCACGCACAGCCGCGTGCGCCGCAAGCGGATGGGCCACATCGAGCTGGCCGCTCCCGTCGCGCATATCTGGTTCTTCAAGGCCATGCCCAGCCGCCTGGGCAACTTGTTGGAGATGAAGACCACGAGCCTGGAGAAGGTGATCTACTTCCAGGACTACGTCGTCGTCGACCCCAAGGACACCGCGCTCAAGAAACAACAACTGCTCACCGAGGAAGAGTTCCGCGCCGCCCGCGAGCAATATGGCGAAGGCTCGTTCGAGGCCGACATGGGCGCCGAGGCCGTTCGCAAGCTGCTGATGAGCCTCGACCTGGTGCAACTTTCGGTGAAACTGCGCGAGGACCTGGCCGAAACCGGCTCGAAGCAAAAGCAAAAAGACCTGATCAACCGCTTGAAGATCGTCGAGTCGATTCGCGACAGCGACAACAAGCCCGAGTGGATGATCCTGGATGTGATTCCGGTCATCCCGCCCGATTTGCGGCCGTTGGTGCTGTTGGATTCGGGCAATTTCGCCACCAGCGACCTGAACGACCTATATCGCCGGATCATCAACCGCAACAACCGTCTGAAGAAGCTGGTCGACCTCAACGCGCCCGAGGTCATCATTCGCAACGAGAAGCGAATGCTGCAGCAGTCGGTCGACGCCTTGTTCGACAACAACCGCTGCAAGCGGCCGGTGTTGGGCTCGAGCAATCGCCCGCTCAAGTCGCTCACCGACATGATCAAGGGCAAGCAAGGCCGCTTCCGCGAAAACCTGCTGGGCAAGCGCGTCGACTATTCGGCCCGCAGCGTGATCGTCGTCGGCCCGGCTTTGCGCCTGCATCAGTGCGGCCTGCCCAAGAAGATCGCGCTAGAGCTGTTCCAGCCGTTCATCATTCGGCGGCTCAAGGAGTTGGGCCACGCCGATACGATCAAAAGCGCGAAGAAGATGCTCGAGCGCAAGGACGACGAGGTCTGGGATATCCTCGAAGAGGTGATCCGCAACCACCCCGTGCTCTTGAATCGCGCCCCCACGTTGCACCGCATCGGCATCCAGGCCTTCGAGCCCATTCTGGTCGAAGGCAACGCCATCAAGCTGCACCCCCTGGTCTGCCGCGGGTTCAACGCCGACTTCGACGGCGACCAAATGGCCGTACACTTGCCGCTGTCGATCGAGGCCCAGGTCGAGGCCCACACGCTGATGATGTCGACCAACAACATCTTCAGCCCGGCCAACGGCTCACCGATCATCAGCCCCTCGCAAGACGTCGTGATGGGTTGCTATTACATGACCATGTCGTTGCCCGACCGCAAGGGAGACGGCATGGTGTTCAGTGGGTTCCCCGAGGTGCATCTGGCTTACGCTCTGGGGCAGATCGACACCCATGCGCGAATTCGAGTCCGGCTGCCGCGAACCCGCAAGCTCAAGTCCGAGAGCGACCAGGAGACACGTCCCGGGCAGATCGTCGAGACCACCGTCGGCCGCGTCATCTTCAACGACGTGCTGCCCGACCGCATGCCTTTCTACAACCTCCCCATGCGTTCGAGCGAGTTGGCCAAGGTCATTTCCGACTGCTACAACATCCTCGGCCGCCGGGCGACGATCGACTTGCTCGACAACATGAAGCAAGCCGGCTTCCGCGAGAGCACGCGCAGCGGACTGTCGTTCGCCACCGACGACCTGATCACGCCGCCGACCAAGGCGAAGATCATCGGCGACGCCGAAAAGACAGTGCTCAAGTTCCAGAAGCTCTACCAGCGCGGCGTCATCACCGAGGTCGAGCGCTACAACCAGGTGCTCGACGCCTGGACGCACGCCCGCGAGCGCATCACGACCGAAATGATGACCGAGTTGGAGAACGATCAGCGCGCGCCCGGCTACGTGAACCCGATCTACCTCATGGCCCACTCCGGCGCCCGCGGCGGCGTCGAACAAATTCGCCAATTGGCCGGTATGCGCGGGCTGATGGCTAAGCCGTCGGGCCAGATCATCGAGACGCCGATCAAGGCCAATTTCCGCGAAGGCCTGTCGGTGTTGGAATACTTCAGCTCCACCCACGGCGCCCGCAAGGGCCTGGCCGACACGGCCCTCAAGACGGCCGACTCGGGCTATCTCACCCGCAAGCTGGCCGACGTCGCTCAGAACGTCGTGGTAACGATGCAAGATTGCGGCACCACGCAGGGCATCACCAAGGGCGTCATTTACCGCGGTGAGAAGGTCGAAGTTCGACTGGCCGATTCGATCCGCGGCCGCGTCAGCCGCGCCAACATCGTCAACCCCATCACCGACGAAGTGCTGGTTCGCGAAGACGAGCTGATCACCAACGACATCGCCCGCCGGATCGAAGATCTCGGCCTGGAAAAGATCCAAGTCCGCAGCCCCATGACGTGCGACGCCACCTTGGGTGTCTGCCGGCTGTGCTACGGCATGGACCTTTCGACCAGCATGCTCGTCGAAGAGGGCATGGCCGTGGGCATCATCGCCGCGCAAAGCATCGGCGAGCCGGGCACGCAGTTGACGATGCGGACCTTCCATATCGGCGGCACCGCCGCCCGCGCCGTCGAAGAGAGCGAGATCCGCGCCAAGAAGGAAGGCATCGCCAAGTTCACCCGTCTGAAGGTCGTCCGCAACGACGAAGGCAAGCAGGTCGTGCTCACCCGCAACGGCGAAATCTCGCTGTTGGACCCCAAGGGCCGCGAGTTGGAAAAGTACGAAGTCCCCAACGGCGCTATCCTGCTCGTCGAAGACAATCAGGAAGTGGCGATTGGCGCAATCCTGTGCCAATGGGATCCGCACAGCATTCCCATTCTGGCCGAGGTTAGCGGTAAGGTCCGCTACGAAGACGTGATCGAGGGCGAAACGATGCGCAGCGAGCGCGATCCCAGCGGCCACGTCCGCAAGCTCATCATGGAGCACAAGGGAGACCTGCACCCGCAGATCGTCTTGGAAGATCCCAGCGGCAAGATTCTCGACTTCAACTACCTGCCCGAAAAGGCCCACATCGAAGTCGCCGAAGGCGCGCAGATCTCGGCCGGTACGCTGTTGGCCAAGACGCCGCGCGAAGTCTCCGGCACGCAGGACATCACCGGCGGTCTGCCGCGGGTGACGGAAATCTTCGAGGCTCGCAAGCCCAAGGACCCGGCCGTCATCGCCGAAGTCGACGGCACGGTCGAGCTGCTGGGCGAGAAGCGCCGCGGCAAGCGGACGATCATCGTCCGCAGCGAGAGCGGCATCGAACGCGAGCACCTCGTGTCGCACGGCAAGCACTTGCGCGTGCATGCCGGCGATTTCGTCCGTGCCGGCGAGGCCCTGGTCGATGGACCGCTGGTGCCGCACGACATTCTCCGCATCAGTGGCGAAGAGGCCGTGCAGCAGTACCTCGTTCGCGAAATCCAGAACGTCTATCGCAGCCAACGCGTCGAAATCGACGATAAGCACATCGAGATCATCGTCGCTCAGATGCTCCGCAAGGTCCGCATCGAGAGCGTCGGCGACACGGGCCTGCTGCCCGGCAGCGTGATGGACCGTTTCGAGTTCCGCGGCGTCAATCAAAAGCTCTCGGGCTGCGTCCGCATCACCGACAAGGGCGACAGCGATTTCTCGACCGGCTCGATCGTCCCCAAGGACGCTCTGGAGCAGGTAAACGCCCAGATCGAGGCCTTGGGCGGCGACTCGTCGAAGGGTGCTCGGCCCAAGCCGGCCACCGCCAGCACGCAATTGCTGGGCATCACCAAGGCCGCGGTGCAAAGCGCCAGCTTCATCTCGGCCGCCAGCTTCCAGGAAACCACCAAGGTGCTCACCGAGGCGGCCCTGGCCGGCAAGGTCGATCGCCTGGTGGGATTGAAGGAAAACGTGATCCTGGGCCACCTCGTGCCCGCCGGCACGGGCTTCCACACCTACCACGAGGCCGAAGTCCGTATCCGGCCCGAGGCGCTCGAAGCCCTGGCCGCCGAAAAGGACCGCATCCTCACCCGCAGCTTCCCGCTGCTGGAAACGGTCGACGAAGGCAACGGCAAGCAGGCTAGTGCCGAATCCAAGCCCACGGCCGCGGCCGGCAGTTTGGAAGCCTTGTTGGGC